>JAABUK010005556.1_pt1 | contig 19468 bp, 25 predicted proteins | sample 5559141 | NCBI WGS metagenome assembly JAABUK01 (sample SAMN10711869, study PRJNA513367) | rock metagenome | isolation source: Antarctica rocks | place: Antarctica: Victoria Land, Pudding Butte nord | collected 2016-01-03 | reverse complement strand
TGTCAAGCTGCGCAGCTTTCCACTCATTGCGCTGACGGAAGACATCATCCTTCTCTGCATCGGTCAGCTGGTCGAACTTTTTGCCCTCAGGGACAAAACTTGGGCCTTTGTATTCCCTGTCACCATTCCTGCCTCTGCCTCTGCCCCGACCTCCTCTGCCTCTGCCTCTGCCACCTCCTCTTCCTTGACCGTTTCCCCTGACAGACCAAGAGCAACGGTGACGTGTTGTCACTTTGAGTGAGGCTTTTTGCTGTGAGCTACTGAGCCAGGGTAACAGGCTTACCGTCCACGGGATCCTCCTCTGCCCCTAGGGCCTCCTCCGCCACCTCGCCCATTCCCTCTTCTTGGCTTGTACACGCCATCACTGGTCTTGAAAACAGTTACTACTCTTGTGGAACCTCCCCCTCTTCTGCTGTTGCCTCTGTTGCCACCAGGAGGATCACCTCCACGGGCTCCCATGAGAGGCATGGCCGCTTGAGGCGGCGAGAGATCTCTTGTGTCTGATTATCAAACAACCAATTGCTGACACTTGATGCAAGTTGTCTGTCTCGGAGAGAGCTCGCTGCTCGAAATTGCCTCGAGTTGCACTCTCACAAGCTTTCCAGCCGATCCCCAAACAAACATTGAAGTTGGGATCATGCAATCCCGGCAAGTTTCCATTTCAGATTTCTGTTTGCTACAGAACAGCTTCCTTGGTATACCGTACTGGATCTCAGATACACATTTCCAAGGATGCACTGATCTGCAGAGCCTGATAACATGCTTGAACCATGGGGAATTTGTGACACAGCATGCAGTCACGCTGCTATAGAACAGCTTGGCCAATTGCATACTTGCGTACTTGTGTACATGCATGCAATAAACTACAGTGACAAGTGTTGAACAAAGTGCATGCTACGACAGCCCAAATATTGAAGGATGCTTTAGTGTATCCTTATACAGCAACGTTGCGACACAAAGACACATCTATGGTGTATACATGCATGGAGCATGAAACACGTGCAATGTGCTGCCAGTGGGAAATGGTCACACTTCTTCTGCCATCTTGTTGCGGCCCAGCGCAAGTCGTTGACCTGCTCGCTGATCACTGCTTCCAAGCAAGTCAGAGCTTGCAGTGGTTTGGTTTCGGAGCATTTTTTTCGGTGCTTGTTTGGAAGCACAATGGCAAGGCAACGCAATGGGCCAGAAACCATGCGCGTGAGTCACTGCTGCAACAAATGCCTATCCCAGATACAATGAAGGTGTTAGCCCAGCCGATGTCCAGCATGCGTTCATGAACAACACTCGAAGTTTGCCAAGAGCAAGACATGGCCAGCGAATTTGACGTTGCTCAGCTGATATGCCAGCTTTCATCGTCAGCTGCTGTTCAGGCTGGCATAGAATCAACATCAAGAGCCAAGCATGCCTTTGGTTATCTGGCTTACCAGACCCTGTTAGGGCTGGACGAGGTAAGATCACGTCAGAGTGGCAGGGGCAGTTGGGCTGCAGTAGCTTACTCGTCGTTGATTGGTGGCAGGTGCCAGTTCTTGACATTGAAGATCAGGATCGCGGCACTTTCAATGCGCGAATGCTGGCGAAGGTGTGTTTCACAGCAAACTCAAAGTCTGTTGATCAGAGACACAGCTCACAGGGTATGAGCACACAGGTCACAGAAGGGTTGCAGAAACCAAGACCTGAGGATTGCAGCCACCTGCAAAGTTTGCTAAAAAGGTTGCACAGGTAATGTGCTACAACTACTGCTGTCATTGCAAGCGCATATTGAAAATTCGAGGCTGCATGAATCTGCAGGTGTCTGCAGCTGCCACGGCCTCAGACAGCACTGAGCATGGACTCATGTGCAACCCAGCAGCTGTTTGCATTCACAGAGACCCAAGCTGTCCTGTCATTGCTGCTGCACCTACAGGTAAGCACTTGCACAAACCCTCAGCTCAAGTCCAAAGCCAAGTAGGTCATTTCGGTCCCATGGGTCCTAACTTTGTTGATTGCAGCACAGCTAAGCTGTGTGCTAGCGCCGTTTAGTCTGCCACCATGCTGTCTGCTCAGGCAGACTGACGACTTGTATTAGAAGACAATGTCAGAAGTTTATCAAGTTCTTTGGTATTGATCCTTGAGCGTGCATGCACAGCTGACGTTAAGCCTCACTCAGTGACCCTTTTGTCCTGCAATGGCTGCCTTGTGCCCTGACTGCAGCTGCAATTGGTTTCTGGCTCCCTAGGGTGCTGCTGACAAGAAGCTGATTCTGCTTAAGTGTGCCACAAAATGTGTTGCAGTGCACAGGAACCAAGAACGCGTCAGCACAAGTTGACAGTCTGGCTTTTCATACATCAGTCCGCGCTGCTTGCCTTGGTCTCAACCCAGAAGTGGGCTAGCTGCATCTTCTCAAGTGCATTTCAACCCAAAAAAAGAGCTGCTCGGCAACTGGGCTACTGAACAGTTGGGCTTCTGAACCCACATTCCTATCTCATGCTGGCCCTGCTGATGCTTCAGTGTCTTGCAGGACGCAGTGCCCAGGAAGAAGATGCCTCCAAGCGACCTCTTCATCCCTCACTTCATGCCATTTGACTTGACCTCATTATCTCAGCCAGAAAGCAACCCCTTCTCTGAGCATGCATTGCTTGTCAGCAGTCAGGCTTGTGGCCCAGCCAACCCAGAGCTGGCATACAGTAGCAAGCTGAGGGTCATAGCACAGGATCCAGCACCAAGAGCTGCTGACATTGCCTCAGAGGCAGACCAGCTGTCACGTCACCCTTTCAAAATGTTGCCGACAGCTGTCTTTGAGCAGCTGTCTGATCCCAATCTGCTGAGCACCAATGGCAACCTGGGCTTCAACCTGCTGCTTGGCCCAGCCCAGCCTGTGCAGCAGCAGCAGCAGCAGCAGGAGCACAAGCTGGACTTTGGTGAGAGGCAGAGTGATGAAAACCGTGTGCAGTCATTGATGGTCAGTGTGCAGCAGAAGCCTGTGTGGATGGGATCAAACACAGGTACCACATTGCTGTTGCACAAGGTGTGTGACATTGCACAGAAACCCAGAACATGTGTATGTTGTCGGTCTGTTGGTTTCAAGCAGAGGAACCACGTTGCTGACGTTTCATGCAACAGCGCATGTGACATCGCAAGACATGTGTATGTTGTCGGTTGCTGTTGATATACGAAGCCTCTCAATCCAACGTGCAACACTGTAGCCCATGCTGCCTGCATACAAAGGAAGGTGTCATCTTGATCATAGTACCATTGCTGTTGCTAAGCATGGATCTGCAGTCAATTCTATAAAGTGCCTGCATGCTGACGGCGTAATGACCACATGATGCTGCCGTTGCTCCAACACCCAATGCTTGCTTTGGCAACATTAAATCAGACCGAGAAGTTGACACGCAACTTGGAGCCCGCTGCTTCCCTTCTGCAGCTGTAGCTTCTCCTCTGCATAGGATTCAGCCAGCAAGATGGTGCAAGAAATTTTGGTTCTGTTCTCATGTCAAGCTTTTGGAAGACTCCCTTCAGCTTTTACATCATGCAAACACAGCACTAAGTGACTTCTTTGCAGCCTACTCATGCCATTGCTGCAGCCAGAGGCACTGCCAAACATTTCCATCTATACTGTTCATGAAGCCGTTTGATGGTCAAATGTTTGAGGTGCTGTGACGTCAGTTTCCATGGCTGCACCTGCAGGCCCTGATGACGCCAAGGCAAAGGCTGTGCCGAAAGGCAGAGCTATAGGGGGAATGCCTTATGGTCTGCCCATGGCATTGCTGCAGATGGAGGCAGAGCCTGGCTCCTTGACTGGGCTCGCACATCAGAACCTGAATACTGACATCCCCCCCAGAGTTCCCCTGGCTGCTAGTACCCTCCAGGTTGGCTGCCATCTCAACTCTGCTTTGTCCCTACTCCGTTTTGTCCCTGTAGCTCTAATCATCTCGCAACGTATGCTTTAAGTCAAAAATGTCATCTTTACACTGGAAGTCCAAACAGAGAAACGTCTGGGGACAGTACAAATGCGTTACTGCGTTGGGGGGATGTTTTAGTGCCACCAGGATTGCTCGAGAAAAGTCACTTTAGACTGCGTATAGATGAAGGGACGACATAAGCAGATTTCTGATCGTGCATGGCGTTTCCTGCCTATGGCAGGAAGCTTGTCTGCACCATTCTTGCAACTCAAGCCAATCTTTATTGAATCACCCAAGCGCATTTTGTTTCCGCTGTTTTGTTTTCTGCCTTTCACCCAAGCAGCGCAAGGGCACATGAGCCTGATTGCATGACTACACATCAGGGCTCTCAACCAGCAAGTATCAACTATACGCCTGATCTGAGCTCTCAAATCAACCATAGGATTCTCCGGATTCAGAGACAGCCTGAGTATCAAATCTGGCCGTCTGCCTGCCTGTGCTGAATTCCCCTTTTGACTTGAACAGGAAGCTGGCAGGGAAGCGCATGACTCACCTCAGGCCTTTCCCGCCTCCACCAGGGCGTTTCCCTCCACCAGCACAGCAGCAGAGCAGCAAGGCCAGGGTGCAGAGAGCCTGAGGAGCTCTGATGAGTTTCCCGCCAACAAGGAGAACAGCCAGTCTCGGTTCGGCGTCAGGCGGCATGCACCTGCTGGAGGGAAGCCAAGCATGCCTGAGTTTGGCAGTGGTGAGGCAAATGTGGTTTCGGAGCAGATTCTGGCACAGGAAGCTTTGTATGCTCTTCAGGTGAGTCTGTGCGCACTACTCAGAAGTTGACATGTCAGAAGTCATCCTGCTGCTGGCTGCCCTTGATTGCCGTGGTCACACAACATGTGTTGTTCTGCATTGTCCTCTTGCCACACATGAACAAGGGATTCTGACAGGCCAATATGCGCCTTGCAAAATTCAGACCAAATGCCGGGGACGTGCATCTGCACACTGACAGCTTCAATCCATCATGCAGCAACAAGAAATAGTGTCAGATGCATGTGTGCCACAAGCCCAAGAGCATGGGCCCCAGGGGGCGCAGGGGGGTTCTTGGTTTACCACCCCCCCCCCTTTCCCCCTACCCAAGCTTGGGCCCCGGGGGGCGCGGGGGGTTCTTACTTCACCACCCCCCCCCCCCTCTTCCCCCCACCCTTCCATCCTGATCTCCACATCCAAACACTCTTCGTCACTTCCAAAGCATTGTGGCCTGTATCCTGCAGGGCGTAGCTGCCTCAGTCAGCAGAGTCCAAGGTGGCAAGATGTGCACTCCCACTGTGAAAGCCGCCAGCCTAGCCAGTATCCTGCAGGCAGTTGTGACATCAGGTATGGAGTTTTGACTATGAACACTTGCAAGAGTGGTGCCAGCTGCAGTGAAGGAGTGCATGCTTGACCAGAAAACCGCTGCCAGTCTTGGGATCCTGGTAGGATCTTGCATATGGTCACTGACAGCTGCTGTACACTTGGGTTCAGCAGTGCATTCTTGGTAACTGATGCAGCAGGAAATGCAGCCGCTAGTTGCAAAGTCATCCAGCTCACAATACCTGCAATGTGACCTCAACGCAAGAACCACTTTGTTGCGCTGCTTGACCTCAGGCAGATATCTTGCGCTGAAACTGCAAATGTGGGCAAACTGTGTGGGCAGCTTGTTTGCATTGACACCTTCTGCAGCAACCATCAGGCCAGCAGCAAGATTCTGTCCCCCTGCACTCAGTGAAAGCTGCAAAATGGATCCAAAATGTGCCACACTGTCTTGCACGTTCATCAGATTACAGAAGTGATCAATTTGTTGGTTGTCTGAACACCCAAAGCCTATATGAGATTCCAACATATGACCATATGCTTGTTGCGACAGGCCAGCGAAGGCAGGCTTTGGATCACTTTGTGGTGGCCTTTGGTGTGGACACGCACAGCAGCAGTAATGGTACAGCGTCAAGCTCTGACCCAGTGTTGCAGGTGTGCGTCTGTGCGTCTGTACCCATGACCGCATTTAGGATGCAACAGCACTTGCCCTGCAACAACACCCAGGTTTGCAGCATTGCAGAGAATTCTGCATTGCCAGCAAACATGCTCTTGAGTGTTTTGTCAGGTGCAGTGTCATCAACCTGTGTAGATTAGGTCCAGGCACCTGATGAGCAGAACCAGATAGCAGACAGGCAAAGATGTCTTGACAGTAGCAGCCACCTGAGACTGTGTCATGAGGAGCAAGGCAATACTTGACTGTGACTTCAGTCGCCACAGCAGGCTGTTCTTGCTGCAACATCAGTCAAGTGACGCAGTGCTGTTCAGCAGCAATCAACACCGTTCTGTATACCTGTGCCTTGCAACAGCTGCCACAGGCTGTGCATCACAATGAGTACTGCAAGTCTGTTTTGGTTTCGATCTGCTGCAACTGATGCAGGCTTCTACACTTGCCACTGCAGGCTACTCCACGTAGTCAGCCCTTTGCCTTGCAACACTTGCTAGAGGCTTTGTACCAAAGGGCAATTCTGCTTTTGGTCGAATGTACTTCATATGAAACAAATGAAGTCACCTGTCTATTTTTGTAACAGTACAGAGCTGAAGGTTGTAAGCATGACTACTATGTCGTTGTTGAATCCCGTTCTTGCGCTGCAGGCGTTCACAGCTGCAGTGCAAAGCGTGCTGCGTGGGCAGACCTGTGCCTTGCAACAGCTACCAGAGGCTGTGAAACAGAGACGCATGGCAGAGCAGTCCCACAACAGCATGGCTGCAGGAAGAAGAGCAGAGAGTCAGCAAAGCCTGCCGGCAGTGACTGTGTTGGAGGTGGTACTGCATACAGAGAAGCTGCAGGTGATGCTTCAGCATTTTGTCAGCAGCAACAGCAGTATGATCACAGAACAATGCCCTAATAGTGTTGCAGGCCACAGCAGTCCTTGCAGTGGACCACTGCATCATCAAGTCATGTACATTTTCCATGCTGCGTCATATACAAATGGTGGCTGAGTATCTGCAAAGTTACATATGTCCGGCAATGGGAGCGTTTGGAAAAGACTGTGACAGCACCTTGACTGACAGCTGAGATGACCTGGTGTGCACTTCTGCCAAGGCAACTGTGCCTATTGTCCGGAGTCTGAACAGCAGTTTTGCTGGACCGGGTGTGGGGATATGTTAATGCCCTTACGTACCCTATGGAGTATATTTGCATGGCATGGTTGGCAGTCTTGCTGGCTAGCATACAAGCATGTGGTCAACCTTGCTGAACCCAACAGTAGAATGGGATGCAATCATCACATCATGGTCTGACTGTCAAGAAGCCGCTAAGCCAGCTTCGCACCTGCAGGCTCAGCTTCTGACTTTGTCAACCCTCTGCTGGTGTGAGCCATTACCCAATCCCGACAGCATGACTAACTCCCAGCTGATGTCAGAGATCATCCACAGCAACCCTGTCACTCAGCCACATCCACATCCCAGCCAGAATCCACACCAGCAGTCCTGGGGCTGCAGGTGGGCCAAGGAGGGCTTCCCCAAGGGCCCTGCCCTGCTGTCATACTTGTACAGCGAACTGCAGGAGTCAGATCCTCGAGCTGCACCGCTTGTGCGATTCCTCTTCTTGGCAGCCTTCCAGCCATACATGCAGCACATGCGCTCCTGGATGTACAGCACAGCAAGCGTGGCACCACACTTTGGCACTGCTGAGGGAGACTCAGCCGGAGTATGGCCACAGGTTCTCAACCAAGATGTGAGTGGCTCCATTTTCACCTTGTCTTTCAGCATCACTAACCTCCCAACACACAGGTCATACAGACAGACGTCCTGGAAACAACATCCTCGACTCTGTCTCCAACTGAGTTATAGAACAACCACACAAGAACGCTAGCAACTGTGCCTTATTTTTGGGCATGCTGCTACGAGCACTTCCTGCTGGCAGGCTTTATGCACTGCCTGTCTCATCACGTCTATCGCAGAACATGAGTCATGCCTTGAGCATGCCTTGCAGGGGCTGCTGCCACAGGCCCTGCCCCACTTTCTGGAGCCCTGCCAGAAGCAGTTTGTGCTAGCTGGCTGCCAGCTGCGCATTTTGCAGCGGTTGAAGCCCAGATGCAGATTCTTTGTGGATCAGATAGCGGCTATTGCCGGAGCAGAAGCGTCTGAAGCCAGTCTGCTAGCTATGAATGATGATGAACTGCCAGGTGTGACACTATCTGCCAATTTTGTAAATAACAATCAAATCATTTTTTTATTTCTTTAAATTAATTATCAAATTATTGTTAATGATTTAGTGTGATAGGCCTATTGTACATGGCCTACCCCAATGGTTGCCAGCATAAATTACATTCCTGCCAAAGCAAAGGCCCTACCGCAAAGCGGGGCATCGGCTCTTGAATTATGTGCCAACAACGTGTAGAAACATCAACAGCATTGCTGTGTGCCTCATAAGTTTACTTTGCTGTGTGTGGCTCTGATTTGTGTGCTGAGGATGAAGCAAAGGTTGGAAACATGCAGAATATCAACGGCACAGTATGTGGCCAATGCAAACTCGGACGGAATTAATCAAAGCACAACAGCGCATGATATTGCAGGCTCTCAAATGCAGGTGGTGAGTCATGGCATGGCACTGACATACACCACAGCAAAAGGTACAGTATCATGTACAGACGGAGTTCCAACTTCAAGTGTGATGTGTCTCAGGCAAATTGCATTCCAATGCAACTACTTGACAGTACAACACTGTGCCTGCAGCTTTTGAGGCCTGTGATTGCACAAATGCTTTGACATTCAACTCTCATGTCACCATGACCAAGCACACCGCAATGCTTTTCTCTGATACCTCATCAGATCTGTGCAAGCGGTGATTGCACCGCAAAGCAGTCAGTGTAAGGTGCTGGTATGCCTGTGGAAGTCTAAAGCTGAAGCAGTGCTTGTTGGATGTGTAGGGCATATGGCATCAGGAGCTCCTGTGTGGGGCCTTGCTGACCCTGCAGCCCAGGGCAGGCCCCAGTCTGCCCTACAAGCCCACAGCTTCCCGTTGATCTTTGATAGCTATGCTTTGCAGCAGGTAAACCAACAGATACTACTCTAGATCTCTCTTGCTGGTGTGCCAATGAAACAAGTTTTCCACATTTACTCCAGACACAATCATATTCTTCATGTACTCCTCTTGGTGTAGGGCTTGTTCGCTGTGCATTATACAGAGGTGAGAGGCTGCTAGGACAGCTTCTGTCATGACTTCTGCTGTCCTTGGTGCTTTGCCAAAAGCCTTCCCTTCTGCTTGGGTGAAGCAAAAGCCTTGCCTTACCCTTTTGCCTTCTGCCTCTCATCATCCCTTTTACCTTGGGCCTTTTCCCTTCTGCTTTTACCCTTCTGCCTTTATCCTTCTGCATTTACCGTATTCTTTTGCTTTGAGCTTTCGCCTTGTGCAGCCATGCAGTCATGGTGAGCACGACACCAATGCAGTGCTGTGGCAGTAATGACTTCTCATGTGAGTTCTATCATGCTGTATCCACCCTGATAGCGGACACGCAGCACTAAGGTGCACGGCAAGACTGCACATGAGGCAGAGATGATGTTGTTCCACTTTCCCAGCGTCTGACTGCTAACTGTGTGTGCATTGCGTGTCAGCAAGTGACCGCAATGGATTGTAAGCTCTTCTCAATCCCCAAACGCCCATGTTTTTACTAAAACATCCGTCATACAGTGCAAATCTAAAGTCAGAAACGCCTGATGACAGGAAAAACACACGTTTGCTTTGGGAAGTTGTAGTAGGGCCCTGAAAAGTGCAAAGCTCAGGGCAACAACTAACGTGCCATGGGTTGTGTTTGCCAGAACATGCTGCTTGCTCCAAAGTTGTGCCTCGTGTGCCACCTGACTGAGGCAACACTCAGGAGACCTGCAACCTGCACATACACCTGGCAATCATTCCACTAAACACTATGACCCACACCAGCTTCACTTTGCACTGACAATGAGCACATAACAGATGGGCAGGGTGAGAGCCAAGGTCTCTGGTGAGCGCATGCCAACACGTTGCTGCACAACTTAGACTACCAATCAAATAATGAACCAATCAATCAGTCAGTCCATCAATCAATCGACCAATCAGGTCACGTTTGCTGTCCTTGGGACTCATCAGAGGAGGCAACAGACAATGACTAAGAGCTGTGAAAGAGTTGAATGAAGCTAATCCGCACCACACAGAGGTCCAAGTATCAAGCAATCAATCCACAGAGTGCGTGTTTCTCAAGATTGTGCATGCACTGCCTCAGGTGACTGAGATCCGGATGAAGGCGAGTGATGAGCGTATGAGAGAGACCAACATCCTGCTTGCAGACCTAGCAGAGCAGCGTCAGATTGCTCAAGACGCTGTGACTGCTGAAGTCCTGCTCAGAAAGCAGCAGCTCCACAACAACAGGTAAGAACAAATAGTATTGCACATGTGACACAGGCCCAATCAGATGTGTGTGTCTGTCCATCTGCTTGTCTGTCCTTGTGTCTGTCTGGGTGTCTGTGTGTGTGTCTGTCCGTCTCAATAAGATGTTTGACTTTGCATGTGCTAAGCCTACCCTACAAGACGCTGAGATCATGTTTGACCCTCTGAAATCTGGCGACAATACACAAGCGTCCATCAGACTTATTCAAGAGCCACTTCCAACTGTGACCTGGTTGTATGGGAGGTTGTTGAGCTCTGCTGCTCTTCGTAGGGTTCCAAGCTTAGGTTTTTGCGAGTATTTGCACAGCAGTACACCACTCAGACAGACACAGAACTTGTTCTTCTTATAAGTGTTTCTGCCACGGACCTCTCAGCCACACAAGGCAGAAGAGAGCCAATCACCAGCGCTCTTGAAGGGCAAAAGTAATCATTTTCCCTTCAAATGTAGGGAGGCAGTTCGGGTACAGAAGGCAGGAGAGAGCCGGCAGCGGCGTGTGCACAGGGCAAGGCTTCTGAAAGATCAGCAGAAGGCCATGACTCACCACCAAGCTGCTTTGGAAGCTGAGAGGGCTCTGCGCATCAGGTCAGCATCTATCATTTCACCTCATCTGTTTTTCCACTTGCTCACTTGCTCCCTCGCTCCCTCACTCCCTCACTCACTCACTCCCTCACTCCCTCACTTCCTCACTCGCTCACTCACTCACTCACTCACTCACTCACTCACTCACTCACTCACTCACTCACTCACTCACTCACTCACTCACTCACTCACTCACTCACTCACTCACTCACTCACTCACTCACTCACTCTGTAGACGCTGTGTACCGACAACACCAATGTATGTATAGCTTGCAAAGGGTTGCAATGTGCATACGTGTACCGACAGTAGCAAAGGCATTGACAGGCTTTGCTGGAATCAAGCAGGCTCTACGTGTTAGGTCATCACACAAAATGCCATATTCTGGGCGTACAGTTGTTCTCACTGTGGCTGCTCACCAGTTCACTTGCAAAGTTCTGTAGTCATCAACATGTTGATGGCTCAAATCATGCCAGAAACTCAGTACCTTGCTGTGGTATCTGTGGGGAAAGGGAAAGACAGAGGATGCCAGGAGCAGCAATCCAGCAGGAGCATCAGCTGCGGCAGCTGCTGCAGCAGAATATTACCTACTGATTGTGGTGACAGCTTACACCATTTCGGCAACTTAGTGGTGTATTGTGGTATCTGCAGGGTATAACAGGAGGTGCTCATCCAGCAATCTAGCAGGAGCATAAGGCTGCATTTGTTTCTGCAGCTGTTGCAGCCAAATCATCCAATCTGAGGGTCTTGACAGCTGACACCATATTAGCAACTTAACACATTTTTGTGATGCCTGTAGGGAAAAGCAAGATGTCCTAGAAGGTTTTAGAAGCACTTGCTGCTGCAGCCACCTCAGCTGAGCATGTCGACAGCTTCCACCTATTTTAGTATTTCGTCCATAAATGGTGCTCTGTAGGGAAGAGCAGATGATGTGCTAGAAGCAGCAGCTCAACAAGAGCACAAGGCCGCACGTCAGCTCAGCATGTCGACAGCTTCCAGCAATTTTAGTATCTGAACATCCAATAATGGTGCCTGTAGGGAAGAGCAGGAGGTTCTAGAAGCAGCAGCTTGGCAGGCACACACGAAACTGCTCCTGCTGCTGCAGCCATACCATAACTCAGCATGTTGTTAGCTTCCCCCAAAGTCAATAACTTCACACCTTGAAGTGGTGCCTGTAGGGAAGAGCAGGAAGCAGCAACCCAGCAGGAACACACATAACTGCTCTTGCTGCTGCAGCCACATCATAACACCTCAGCATGTTGACAGCTTCCCCCAAAGTCAAAAACTTCACACCTTGAAGTGGTGCCTGTAGGGAAGAGCAGGAGGTGCTGGAAGCAGCAGCCCGGCAGGAGCACAATGCTGCACTTGCTGCAGCTGCTGCACCTCATGTCAACAGCTTCCACCAGTTTCAGCATCTGAACATCTGAACATCTGGTAATGGTGCCTGTAGGGAAGAGCAGGAGGTGCTAGAAGCAGCAGCCCGGCAGGAGCACAAGGCTGCACTTGCTGCTGCAGCTGCCGCAGCCAGGAACGCCAAGCAAGACCTGCAGCAGATGCAGATGGCTGCGCAGCGCATGGCTTGGCGGACTCACAGGTGGCAGATAGCCCACCTCAGGCGCCATGCACTTGAGGTCAGGCCACATCCCTGCTTGCAGTGCTTCCTGTGCAAATGTTCATGCGGTAAGGTATCATCTTGTGCGACATGACAATGGCTGCTCAAGCTGCTCAGTTAGGCTTGGGGCTCAGCTTTGCTTGAACGTCTTGTGGTGTGGATGGATGGATGGGAATCTGTGCCAGCCTGTGTTTACGCGTCAGCCAGGTAGGTATCAGGTATCCCCTCCTTACTATGAAGGCCTTTCAGCAGGCTTTTTTTGTGACTTTTGGGTGCGCAGACAAGCACCGCGTTGCATGCACCCTGTGTCTAGTACTGCGTGCAACCTGTGGAAGTACTGCATGCACCCTGTGTCTAGTATTGCATGCAACCTGTGGTAGTACTGCATGCACCCTGTGTCTAGTACTGCATGCAACCTGTGGTAGTACTGCATGCACCCTGTGGTAGTACCGTATCTGCACCCCAGGAGCACCCGTGCTTTCCTTGCTTGTGTGTTGGTAACATGTAGCATGCAACTAGTCACAAGCTGATGTGTTCAGACTAGTGTGTTGGGCACTGCAGACAGCAGAAGCTGCAGAGGATGCTGAGCTACTCATCCTGGCCTCAGACCCTGCACTGCGTCAGACCCCTGACCCAAGTGAGTCATCCTCTGCTGGAGCTCTAAACAGCGTGCTAGGCTTTCAGCTGATGGATCACAGCAGCAGCAGAACAGACACAGCTGCTGTCACTGAGTCTGCTGCCACTGCTCTAAAAGACATCCCAGGATTTGCGCTTTCCAGCCACACCGCCACAGCTGCGGCAGAGCCCTCTGCTGACCTTGCAGGACCGGCAGCGGTGGCCACAGCCAACGCTCAAGCACCGGACGCACAGGCATCAGGAAACGAGGCGGATTCAGATTCTGTTCCTGCTAGCGGGGACCAAAGCGCCGAAGAGGAAGTTGGGTCCACGTCGCAAGCAGAAGGGCTGCTTACATTTCACTCAAGCAGTAGTGCAGCAGCTAGAGATAGCAATAGCACAACATCAGCAGAGGCTGCTAATGAGCCTAAATCAGCAGTCTTGAGTACAGACGCTGATGGTTCTGTAAATACTGCTGGTGATGATCAGGAAGCAGATGTTGGTACGCTTGCTGGGACAAAGCCCAGGGGCAAGTGGGGCATTCCGCAGCAGCCCTTCACTGCTGCAGGCAGAGGCACAGAACCTGCGGAAAATGCTAGCAGCCTGCTCGGCAGTGCTGCCACAGCTGTGGTACCAGAAAGCAATGCTCTCAGCACACTCACCACAGCTGTATCTGAAGAATCTGTAGCTGCAGAGGAGCTGCCTGAACCAGCTCAGGCGGAGTCAGCCACAGCTGGTGAGACTGAGCCCACTGCTGTGCCTGATGTCGCTGCAGAGTCCAACTCACCTTCCACAGCGACTGCCACCGCTACAGGCATCGCAGCCACAGCTGGCACTGAGGTAGTCAGTCCCGTTTCAAACCAGCAGGAGCTTGCCACAGCTCAGTCAGCAGCAACCACCGCTGGTGCTGGCAGTGGCACTTCGGACAGGCCTGCTGCTGGCCAGTACAGAAGGGTGGCGTGGGCTCCAGTCCAGAATCCCTTCCCCGCAGCTGGCCAGAAGCTGGCTGCTCCACAACAGCCTCTCACTCAAGCTCATTCTGCAGACTCTGACGCACATGCTGGTGCATGCCTGACTCAAGAAGTTGAGGTCAGTCAGACTCACAGTCATACCACTGCTGCTGAGGGTGCAACTGAGCAGAATACCACAGCTAAGCAAGACACCACAGCTGAGCAAGGCGCCACAGCTGTGCTGGAGGCAGCTCCTTCTAGGGATCAGTCAGGAAGCGCTGTTGCTCATGGGAGCTTAGGTGAGACCACGCATACATTTTAGCAGAAGTGTGCAGCAGTGATTGCGAGCAAGCCCAACCATGCACCTTTTTGCAATGACATGCTCTGCTTAATGCCTTTTTCCTGCTTCATCCCTTGCCTTGCTTCACCTTGCATTTCCTTTGCTTTGCTGTGCATGCTGTGCTGTACTGTGCTGTGCTGTGCTGCACTGTGCTGTGCTGTGCGGTGCTGTGCTGTGCTGTGCTGTGCTGCATGCTTTGCTGCATACCTTGCAGAACGCTTTGCATGAAGTCACAATGTTGCATTCTATGCCATCATGGGTCAAGGGCAAGCCTGAGTTGTACTGCCAAGTCTGATGCAGCTTCTCACCACATTCATTCCATCTGTGCTATGCATGACGCAGAAGGGGCACAGAATAAGGGCGAGGGGCGCAAGAAAAGGGCTAGTTGGAAGGGTGTGGTGCAGCCCTTCACAGCTGCTGGGTCCTGCAATGCTGAATCTGCCAGTACTCATCCTGCAGCAAACAGGTACAATCATCCATTGTTAAATTCTTGTGGGTTGGTAGATGCCACAAGTGCAGTTATATTGTGTGTGAGGTCACATCAAGGATTTGAATGCCTTTTGGCCTGTTGATCTGCACAGATTCTGTGACTGTTACTTGTGGTTCATGGAGATGCACAATCAGTCAGCTTCTGTCAGCTGAGGCAGTGATGTCAAATAACAAAGATAGATGCCGAAAGCGTAAACCATGGGTTGCACATGGCATGTCTGCAGGCCGATTGGCCCAAACCCTATACATCAAAATTGCATGGTATGCCTGCAGGCCAATTGTCCTAGACCCTAGATGCCAAGCCCTAAAACTGCATGGTGTGCCTGCAGGCTAATTGCTCTAGACCCTAGATGCTCGGCCCTAAATCTGCATGGTATGCCTGCAGGCTGGATCAACACTGTGATGTGCCACAGCTTACCATGTGGCATATCACTTCATGTGGATCTGTGCTACTACAGGGCCACAATCTCCTTACTCACTGCCAGGCAAAAATGCATGGTATGCCTGCAGGCTGAATCAGCCAGTCTCACAGGCAAGTGAGCTGAGACTGGCTCGCAAGAGACAGCGCTGGAGTCTGCCACCTGGCAATGACACATCAGCTGACCAAATCCCACCTGGTTCAGAGGATTTGAGGCTAGTTGTGCAGCAAGGGCAGGATGAGCAAGGACTAGTGCCCCTGTCAGTGGTCATGGAGGCTTGTCTGGTGCAGGGCGTCCTGGAGCAGTACAAGTGTGTCAGCAAAGCCTGCCTTGGGTGAGTTTGACTGTCATGACTGTTGCATTGCTGCTGCAGAGCCAACACATGCACGCTAAGCATCCAGCAGTCATCAGCTGACTTAAACACCTCTGATGCCCTTCTGACAAGCTGGGCAGAGATGCAATCATCCTGAGAGGAACAATTGCTTGAAGCCTCTTGTGACAGTCATCACAGTGAGTGCTATTACCATTCATGCATGGCAAGAAGCTCAATCAGGCTTATTTGACGACGCAAACTTTTCTTGTGTAAATGTAATGTTGCTCAAGTGGCAAAATGGAAAGAAATTTATTTCTTGTAGGCTGTTTAAGGATGAGCTGAGAGTGATGAACACATTCCGTTCATTCCAGCGGTACTTCTTCATGGACGCTGGGGACTGGGCCGAGCACCTGACAGAAACCTTGTGTGATGCCTCAGCACAGCATGGCATACTGCATGAGCACAGCGTGCAAAGCATGTTGGAAAGCTCATTCAAGGGCAGCTCAGCTGAGCATGATGCGAGCGCTGCAAACCTCAGAATCTCGCTTCAGATTCCCCCCAGCCAAGGTCAGTCCTTTGAGGCATCCCCAAGTCACTCTGAGGCATCCCCACAGCGCAATGGGGCATCCCCAGGTCAGCCACCAAGCAGAGGTCACAGCAGATCAGTGCAGGTGGACAACCATTCACTGAGAGCTTTGGATACAGTCCAACTCTCGTATGACCTGGAGTGGCCGTTGGCACTGGTCATCACTCAGGTACTGCTGTGCCAAGCTCGTTGCTGCTGTGTCTGCATTTGATTTTTTGATTTAGTCCTGATAGGCCTATTGTACAAGGCATACCCCAATGGTTGCCAGCATAGATTTACAAATCCTGCTGAGGCTAAGGCCCCGCCCCGTGAGGGGGCATCGGCTCTTGTGATATGTCTGCATTTCTGCGCAGCATGACTATGATCATGTATGATCACCTGTCAAGTCAGCAGATATGTCATACAGGGTGTGTACAAGCCTGCATGTGCTGCTGCAGTATGACTTGGCATGAGACAAGTGTAGCATGACTGCAAGATTGCTTGGAGCTGCCAGCACTGCTGTGTAGTGTGCTGCTGAGCAGTAGGCCTGTGATGTTGCACACCCATCTTTCTTTTTCCTTTCTGTTGTCTGCTGCCTCAGCCACAAGCATCTCTGCACCCATTGTGCACCAAAATTTACCACTTTGCACCCCTTTGCACTGTTTTGCACCACAAGTCACCTGTTTGCACCACTTTCCACCCCTTTGCACCACACTTTCGTCCCTTGTTGCATCACTTTGCACCTGCGCCCACATCAGCTGCTTGCAGGATGGCAGAACACTGAGCACTTTGTGCCACTATTGGTTTGTCCATGCATAAGAGGGAATGTCATCTTGCAAGACCTCAGTTTGCACTTGCAGGAGGCAGTGCAGCAGTACAGCGCTATCTTCAGCTGGCTGTTGTGCCTGAAGCGAGTCGCTCTGCTGATGCGTAAGCTGTGGATAGACCTGGGCGCAATGCAGCAGGCTGATCAGACAGTGCGCTCAAGGCATCAAGTTGGCGCTGAGGAGGTCAAAACACCCCCAGATGTGCCTGTTGTAGTGATGCAGCAGAGGCTGCGCACTGTACAGCTCTTCAGGCATGAGGCAGCTCATCTTGCTGGAGTGTTGCAAGCATACATGCAAGGTCAACTGCTTGGCAAGTGCTGGCAGCAGCTGCAGAGTAGTGTTCAGGTAAACAGCTGCAGGGCTCAAATGATACATTGTAATGCACCAGCTCATACATGACATGAGCAGATGTACAGGATGCAGCGTGTAAACTTGCATGTGACCGCAGTGCATGCAAGCTTGCAATGCAGCCAGATTGTTGGCAATGAAATATGCACAGAGACTGTCTTTTGGCCCTTATAGATATAGATGAGGACAGATGCACTTGTCCACCAAGCCAGGCCAGGCCCATGCAAGTGATGTTGTGAGTGCTAGCTTGAGCACAATGCACTGGCTTTAGGTCCTACCTGGCTGGCTGTAGTACAAGTCTGCATCAACGTATGCTGATAATCAGCTGTGTGTCGTGTGTCATCAGGATGATGTCTTGGATCTAGCTGACTTACAGAGGGTGCACATGCTGTATCTGTCTCAAGCTCAGCAGGAGTGCTTGATGTCAGCCGACACGAGGGAAGTCCGAGCCATTGTTGAACCAGCTTTGCAATGCATAGTAGACTTCGCAGAGCATGTCAGGTATGGCAACAATTCTGCACAGCAGCCTTTTCGGGTGACTGCCACACAAGAGTGATGTTCAAAAGACGTTGAGCATTGCTGGCCCTGTACTTGTCATATGCCTGATGGGCCATTCAAGATCAGGTCTCAGGTGCAGAGCTTTGCCTATGAGCAAACTTGGTGGACAATGTTTTTGAGGTGTAGTGGTAACAAGGTTGCTGTGAACTAACTGTTAACAATGTGTGTGACAGGAGTCAAGGCAAAGATTTATCAGTCATTCTCCTGGACGAGGAGCAGTGGAGCCTGATGGACAAGAAGATACAGGACTTCCAGACTCGTAGTTCAGTGCTGTACAAGGTTTTGAAGTATGCAAGTGGTAGAGGACACTATCAGGAACTGTTTGTGCAGCTTGATTTCAACACATTTTATGCAAACTGATGGATAGAAATCAAAAGGTTTTATCACTACTGTTGCAGGAAGCATGTGCAATAGACAGTCATAGCACAAAAATGAGTACCTGCAAAGGTACATGCATGAGATATGTTATCTTTGATGAAAATGCAGGCTTATGCAGACAGCATCAAGAGGCTAAGCACAGATTCTTTCATAATCAAGCCTTTATTGAATAGTTACAGGTCAGCAGATGTCAAAGGAATCACTTTACAGCAAAGCGTCATTCATTAACTGTCATTGTCGATTTTGCTGCTTACATGCACCTTTCAGCACACTGTAAGCTGCGTAAGAGTACAACAACTTAGCACAAGGTCAAGCTATCTATACAGAGACTACACAACAGCCTATGCCTCCTCCTCCTCCTCATCAAACTCGCCCTCCTCCTCAGCAGAGGCATCCTGGTACTGCTGGTACTCAGATACCAAGTCGTTCATGTTGGACTCAGCCTCAGTAAACTCCATCTCATCCATACCCTCGCCTGCAACAAGACAGATGCAAGCAAATTTCACAAAACTGCCTACAGCATACTGCATGATAGTACACAGCTACAATACAAGGCCTTCAACGAACATTTTCTGCACAGGCAGCAAAATGGCAATCGGATCAAGGTTTGCAAGACATACCTGTGTACCAATGAAGGAAAGCCTTCCTCCTGAACATAGCTGTGAACTGCTCTGACACACGCTTGAACATCTCCTGGATGGCTGTTGAGTTACCTGCAAAAAACAAGTCAATTCTAGCTGTGGTTCTGCAACTGCAACAAGGGGAAAATGTTCCAGACAACGCATAAATACTGCAGCAGTACTGCAAAAAAGCAACAAGTCAACTCTAGCTAGGAAAGAATATTCCAGACAATGCATGAAAGCTGCAGCAATACTGCAAAATGGCAACAAGTCAATTTGGGCTGTGGTGCTGTCACTGCAACGAGGGGAGACTGTTCCAGACAATACATGAACGCTGCAGCAATACTTATGTACAGAAGACTTACCAATAAAGGTGGCTGACATCTTCAATCCCTTGGGTGGAATGTCACAGACTGAGGACTTGACATTGTTGGGGATCCATTCAATGAAGTATGAGGAGTTCTTGTTCTGGACATTGAGCATCTGCTCATCAACCTCCTTAGTGGACATACGGCCTCTGAACAAGGCTGATGCTGTCAAGTATC
>JAABUK010005555.1_pt1 | contig 19473 bp, 10 predicted proteins | sample 5559141 | NCBI WGS metagenome assembly JAABUK01 (sample SAMN10711869, study PRJNA513367) | rock metagenome | isolation source: Antarctica rocks | place: Antarctica: Victoria Land, Pudding Butte nord | collected 2016-01-03 | reverse complement strand
CGAGCGACACACCGAAAGTCGTGTGCCTACACAAATCGGCGCTCCGAGGTCTCTCCCCAGCCTCCGACCTGCAACGATCCCGTCGAGCATCGCCAAACATGCCTACCAACTGCGGAAGTCCGGGCAGAACGGGCTGCTCTGCCCGCTCACTGCGCACGCGGACGGCGTTCCGGTGGTCGCCGGCCCCGTGGAGGCCACCGCGATCGGGAACCTCCTGGTGCAGGCGCGAACGCACGGACTGGCTCCGGGCGACCTGGGGTCGCTGCGATGGATCGTCGCGTTCTTGTTTCCTCCACGAACCTACACCCCGCGCTCCCGGTCCGCCGCCGACCGCTGACGACGGCGGACCGGCTCAGCGCTAGTGCTCGATCTCCGGCGCCGCTGACATGGTCGTACGGCCGGTCGGCCGGCCCGCATCCCACGGCCGGAAGGCGGCGAGAGGGTCGTCCGCCAGCGGCGCAGTCTGCCCGCCCCCGGACACCGGAAGCGCGCTGCCGTCGAATCTCCGCTCGACATGGCGCGAGAACCACTCATGCAGGAGTCTGCGGAGATCGGCCGCCCGGTTCGCCTGGTCAGGCATGGCTATGAGATTGCTGCGCTCGAGGGGGTCGCTCGCCAGGTCGTAGAGTTCGTGCGGGCCGAACGGGTACCGGTGGACGTATTTCCACTGCTCGGTTCGGATCATCCGTGCCGGCCCGTACTCGTCGAACACGACGACGGTGCGGCGAGGGTCAGCTGGGGCGCCGCGGACTGCCCCGGCGAAGCTGCTGCCAGGGGCGTCCTCGAACGGCGACAGGAAGGCCCGCGAGATCGAGGAGCGTGGCGGGCAGGTCGTAGGCGGACGCCACCCACTGCCCATCTCGGCTCCACACATACGGCCGCTAAAATAGAGGGACCAGCAGTCGCTGAGGAAGGAAGAACACCTCGGTTGGTGTCAGGACGAGCGTCTGCATGGGTCCCTCTCGTGGTTGTGTCCGCCGAGACGCCAATCTCGCACATCTCTGAGTTCAGAGTCGCCAAGGACCCGACAGTTCGGGCGTAGCCCCAGCGCCTACCGCGCCGTCGTCCGTATGTTTGATAGAGCATCCTTCATCTCCTGTGCAGTAGCGAAGCGCTCGGTGCGGTAGGGCGCGCAGGCCTTCAGGAGAAACTCAGCGAGGCCGCCGTCCAGATCGGCGCGAATGGCCCGCGGGTCGATGACGGACTCGCCTACCATCGGCTTCGATCCCGGGTAGGGGTGTCTGCCATTGCAGAGCAACTCGTAGAGCGTCACCCCGACGGCGAACAAGTCGGTGGAGACATCCCAACGGGTCAGGTTGGCATCAGGTGCCTGGTAGGGCGGCGTCCCCGACTGGGTCATCACAGGGTCCCCGACCCGGGACGCGATGTTGAAGTCGAGCAGCTTCGCACCACAGCGGGTCAGCATGATGTTGAGCGGCTTAATATCACGGTGAACGAGACCTTTGTCCTGCAGCTCCATCCACTCGTCATATTCAGACCCGGAAAGCTCGCTCTCGTGCATCTTTCGATCGAGCTGCCCGAGCCGAAGTGCGTCGGGGTGGATGGCCACTAGCGCATCGAGGACGTCGAGCGCGACGTCGACCGCTTCTCGGTCACGAAGGTGACGCTTCCCGGTGGCGTATTCATCGAGTGACTCGCCGTCGACATACTCGGTGATCAAGTACCAGTCGCCCGCAACGGTCTTGCCGGCCCAGAACACCTCGATCACGTTCGGATGGCGTACCTTTCGGAGCGCCGCTATCTCCCGCCGGACGGCCTCGTAGCCGGCTGCGTTGTCGAATAGTTTGAAGGCACGCTCCTCGGCCTCGACCTCGTCCCGCACCCGGTAGACCTTCGAAAACCCGCCCTGGCCGAGGAAGTCCAGGATCTCGAACCGACCGTCGATGACGTCCCCGACTTCGTAGTCGGTGGCCCTGGCGCCCATCGATGACCGCACCTCGGCAGGGTCGGGCTCGGGTAGGGCTTCGCTGTCGCGTTGCGCCCCGCCTCCCGGCACATAAGGGACGCTCTCAGCACGCATCCGGTGCTGCAGTGACTCGTCGCAGTAGACGACCTTCTCCGGCCTGTCACCAATCCGGTAACTGAGGTCGGTCTGCCCAAACTCCACGGCACCGATCACAGCCTGCTGCTCCTTGACCCGCCGCCGCAGTTCGAGGGCCAGTTCGGCTGCCCATGCCAGCGCGTCGTCGGGGACCTGCATCTCCGGATTGGGCCACAGGAGTTTCAAAAGCCCATTGACCGTGTTGTTCGCTGCCTTTCGGTCGCGACCACTCAATTGGTCCCCCCACTCCAGCCGACCGTGAGTGACGTCGAGGCGTGAGCTGCGGCGCAGCTGGCTCCAGCATTCCGCGAGGAAATCGCTCACGAATCCGAAGTGGGTGGTGAAGTAGGACGGGTCGAGTTTGGGCACATCCCAACCGGGCAAGTAGGCGTGGAGGCGGTCGTGGAAAGCGGTATCGTCGCGCATTTCCTTGGGCATGGGGCCAAAGAGGTGGCCGCGACGCAGTTCCTCCGCGACATCCACGCCGAAGTTACCGACCATCACGATGCCGCCATCGGCGCGGATACTCTCCTTGCCGCGGCTGAACTCCCCAGACTCCATGTAACCCTTGAGGATATTGACGCCCTCCTGGGTGTCGAAGGACACGCCTGAAACCTCGTCGAAGCAGACAACGTCGTACTGGGCGACCAGCCCGCGCCTGCCGGTTGCGTTGTTCACGAACATGTTCGCGATTGTCGCCTTGCCACCGGAAACGAGGTGAGCATAGGGAGATATCTGCTGGAACAGGTGGGATTTGCCCGTTCCGCGGGGACCGAGCTCTACGGCGTTGTAGTTCGGCACCACGAACGGGACCATCCGGGCGATCAGGATGTCCTGCTCTCTGCGGTTGAGCCGGGAGGGTTCGAAACCCACGCTTCGGAGGAGCAGGTCTCGCCATTGATCGAGGGTGAAGCGCGTGCGACCTCGCACGAATGTGTCAAGGGCGTCGCGCGTGGACATCTGGATGGGGCGCACCGCTTCAATCCGGAACGGTTGCCCGCCCGGCTCTCGCGCGAGGGCGGCGATGTATTCGAGCGTGACCTCTGCGTAGAAACCGCCGGTGAGCATTCGGTCGTTCTCGTTGACGAGCTGGTCGGAGATGTGAATATCTCCCAGCTGGAGGCTGGGAAGCTCCGCCTTGTAGGCATCGGCCTTTGCGTCGAGCCGGGCCCGCAGCAGGTCGATGATCTTGACCTTGCCCTTCTCGCGGGCTCGTGACTTGAACAACTCCTCGTCGCCGGCAGGCACGGTGCGCTGCTTCATGGATCGCTCCACGATGGCCAATCCTTCGACGATCTCGCCGGGGTCCGTTGTGGCGCAATACCGTCCTAGCAGAAACTCCCCGACATAGGTCGGCACCGGGTACTGACCACGAAATTGCTGAGCGAGGTCCTTGCGGACGAGATAACCCTCGAAAGCCTGCGAGGCAAGTTGATCGAGTTCATCGAGACCGCTCATTGGTTCTTCCCAACAACGACCTCACGCTGGACGAAGATCTGACCATCCGGAGCCACGAGCACCAAGCTCGCGCGTTCGCCCTCGAGTTCCTCATCGGGAACCAAAAGGGACACCTTGCCGACGCCAGTCGTCTCCCTCGCCCTTTCTGCGATGCTCGTCTTCGGATCCGCTGGCGAGACGCGTAAATCCGCCAACACGCCTTGACTCACCCCCGAAAGCTCGATCCGACAGAGCAGGCCGAGCCATCTTACTTTGGTGATCTCCGGGCCACCGGCCCTCGTCTTCGCCGCAGCGATGACGATCGTCATCCTCGGAACGATGCACTCCTGCGGACTGACTCCGCCGTGCTCGTATTCTTTGCCCGCCTCGAAGCAGGTTGCCCCAGGAGCGACAGCAATGCGCACATCCTGGTCCCAGAACCATGGCACGGTTGGCACCTCGACCACGGCACCTTCCTTCAGCCGTGCACATCGGCCCTTCTTGACCTCAGTAGTTGCCGGAGGGAGTTCAACCTTCTCCAAACCCCCAGGCAGCAGCAGCCAACCATGGTCCGTTAATACGTCTATTTGCTCCCAGCCAGCATCCAGCAGAGCCCGGATGCGCTGGACGATCCGATCAACTTCCTCATCGAGATAATCAACGAGACCAACGCCCAAGTCGTGGCCGCGGTGGTCGATCTCCCCTGCCTCCGCCCACGCGCTCCCAGACGGGTCCCCGACCTCCGTTGATCCCAGGACTTGAACAGTGTTAGCCGCCATCAGTGTCCGTAAGACCTGAATCGACGCCTTCGTGCCCGAATGCGAGTTAGTAGGACCCAAGTCAGGTCCCGATGCGAGCGCACCTTTAGCCACCGGGACCAACGCAGCCTTTGCGGTCTGGGTCACGGTCGGCAGCGCAGCAAGACTAGTGGTGCACTCAACTCCAAGCCCAACGGAAGCAAGCCGTCTTCGCACACGGTGGGCGACGTCTAGACGTAGGCCGTCGATGAACACAGTGACCGTGCCCTTCGACGTCGAGGCCTTCTGCCCCGCCTTGTACGTGCGGGCATTCGCCTTGGGCCCGACAATCGACTGCAGTGCCTTGGCTCCCGCGTCCAACCAAGTCCGATACATAGCCGAGGCAGCGACCGAGACCGGCTTCCGGTCAGTGGCGGTTCGCGTGGCACCTAGTGCACGCAGGACGGCGTCATCCGCTCGCCAGGCGCGCCCCTCGTAGTCGGAAGTCAGGGACGAAAGGTCACTCGATGCGAGTGGCTGCGCCGTCAACTTTGCCAACTCGGCGAGGTGCTCGAGAGCGAAGGCGAGCGGCGCCTGTTCGAGGTCCGCCCATACTGTGCTGCGCCGCCAGTTGTGCTCAGTATCGATCAGTGCGGTCTCTTTGCGTGCGCCCTCCGGGGTCAGCACAGTGAAGTCGCGAAGACGGTTACGGAGCTGATCCTCAGCCATGGAGTTGTCCTGGGGCCAGGAATCGCGATTCTCGACAAAGAGTTCATCGGGCCGGGCCTTGCGAAGCTGTCCAGGGATCCCCGGATAGCGCTCTGGGGCCTCGGCGAATCTCTTCCACACATGCGCCCAAGCCCCCTGACGATTGCCCAGTTTGCGCGCCGCTGTGATCTCGCCATCAAGCGCGGGCTCGAATCCGTAGTCCGCTTTGCACTGTTGAACGAAAGCCGACCACCGCACGGCGTCGAGACGGCTCCGATAGCCCACCGGATCGTCCAGCCACCCGAGCAAGATGCTCGGCGGGTCGGGGTTGATAAGCTGATTGCAGTAGTCCGCGTCGATAACTTGCTTCGACAACCGATCAACCCGCTCATTGAGCAGCCGACCGAGCGCAATCAACAATGCAGCGCTGGTCTCGGTGTCTTCGGCAACGTGCAGACCCAGGCCGCGCTCTGCGTGCGAGAGCAGCGCCCGGACCGTCCAGTCCCGATTATTTGGATGCGAGAACCATTGGCTTCGGTATTGCAGCTCGGCGATGGGCGCGAGCTGCGGCGGGCAGTTGTCGACGGCTCGGAGCGCATGACGAGCGACACCGGGCAGGTAGACGATCGGCACTCCTGCTGGAAGGCCGATGTCCACTGTGCGGGCGACGACGCACCGGATCCAGTACGCGGGGCCGCGTCGCGCGATGGGGTCGAAGTCACCGAGCGAGACGAGGGGTAAGCCATCACCGACTCGGTCGATTACCTGCTGCCACTGCCGATCTTCGTCAGGCCACAGCAGCGCAACGGGGGCGACATGGGCATTCGCGTTGTGCTCCTGGGCGGCGTACAGGCAGGCAACGATCCGATCAACGACGGTTTCGTTCATGGGCGCCCGGATCCCTTTCTGGCTGCGAGTTTCTCTGCCAAAGGTAAGTGGATGTCGTTGTGCCGCTCAGATCCATCGGGGTTCTTGCCCCGATCCTTCTTCCACATCGCGTCACTAAACGGCCACGGAGAAAAGGTCTTCAGCACGCCAGCTTTGATGAAGGGGCGGATGTTCATCCGCACCCCGTCGTTCAGATCCGGATTCCACCCAATCGGCTGCTCGTGCAGCTCCTTCCACCGCACGTAAATGTCGAAAGGCTTGTCACCCTTGAGGATCGTCTCGAGCTTGTGTTGCAGCTCCAACGCCGCCGATAGGCGCACCTCGGCGCCCGCGACTTCATCGCGCACGCCGGCGCGCTGCCGCTCGACCCAGTCCTGGCCGAGATAGGTGTAGGTCAGCTTCCCAAGCATCTTGCGGTCGAGCATTTGGTAGTTCACCAACGCGGAGAACCCGTCCCGCTGGCCGTCCCAGATGTGCCACACCCACGGCCGGTTCCCGAACAGTGCGCAGTGATTCATGAAGAACTCGTCGCGCAGCCACTCCGCAAGGTTCTTCCTCTTGCTTCCCGCCTGCTCCAACAAGTCCTTCACCTTCGCCGGGGACCACGCCTCACCGAACGCCGCAGCCAAGACCTGCTGCACCCGATCAGCTGCCGGCGCCTCACCCGCGACCGAGGGCAGGCACACGATCCCGTCAGCGTCGACAAGCGCGTCGAGGTCGTCAGACACGGTCTGCCCCGGCCACCGATACCCGACCAGCCGCCCGACAGCGACATGCAGCGGCGCCGTTGACACCTCCGGTCGCCCCTCGAACAGCCACTGCGTGGGATCGTTGGAATTCGGCTTTTCAGGCAATTCTGTCGTCATTGCGCACGAGCGCCAATGATCCATATCGATCTGCGCAGCCAAGAGGGTGCCGCTCTCGATACTCAACTTGGTATGGAAAGAGCGGACTGCCGCCTCAAGTTCTCCACTCGCTGCAAAGGCCCAGAGACCCGCCAGATCACTCGACTTGTTCGGAACCATCACGGCGACGTTGTGGTCGAACATCGCGCCGTCGTACCTTGCGACATTTAATGCCCCCATTAGTTTAACAGCCACGCCCTGGCGACCCCACAGCGGCTTTCCTCTCCTCCACTTCTGAGCCGCATGATTGAGGTGTTTCAACGATGCAGCCCAAGCAGCCAGCCTGCCGCTCTCATCTTCCCAACAGATTGCCAGGGACCGGCCAGCCCAGGGGGTTGATCCGTCCGGCGCTCCCTGCAAAGGCATCCAGTCGCCGCCGATCGAAGGAACTTCCCAAAACATCCGGATGAAAGAGGCCGTGTCTCCCGTGGAGATTCCGGCACGGGCGTCGACATAGTCGCCCAGAGGTCGAAGACCTGACTGACTCGAGGCAACTTGAACGACGGACTTCGGGTTAGAAAGTTGGACGGATCTCAAGGCGCGCTGCAAACTCAATGTGACCAGCTCGCTGCTCTTCGTGTCGCCAGCTACTCCTGAGACGTCCAGTTCGAAGTAGTCGTTGGGGCCAGCGCCTGGAGAAACGACCCACAGGATCCCCTGGACTACCTCTCCGGAGATGCTGCGGAAAGCCCCCGGCCCGAGACGAACCAACCCATGCCAATAGTCGCGCAACCAACGTCGCCGGAACTTCTCGTGGCTCTTGACAAAGAGCCAGTTCGACGGAAGCACCACAGCCAGTGTCAAGGCGAGCGGTCGGAACCTTTCAATCATGACAGTCGCTAGGTCTGCCTCGGCGTTCAGCCATCGTGCGAGAGAAACTTCGCGCAGTATCTCCACCTGAGCTCCACGCCCCAGATAGGGCACGTTAGTGGCCACCAACGTGTAGCGCAAGGAGAGATATTCCGCCGCTCTCATGAGGTTCGCTGCATCGATGGCCAAGACTGCTGTACCAGAATCCGGGCTCTCCCGCGCGAGAGCGGACTTGAGAACAGGGTTGATTACGTCCCAGCTGATGTCGTCCAATGAGCGTTGCTGCCCGGTTGGATCGCTGATCTCGCCTGCCTGCTTTGGGTCGATGAGGCTGCCTAGGGTACTGGCGTCGCGGAACAGGATGTGGAGCCGGACGAGCGCGTTCTCGAGCCGGGTGTCGCCGTCGGCCAGCGCCTTCCACTCATCGACCGGCGCCTTCACCGAGATGCCGGAGCAGGCGATGTTCGGCACTGGGAGTTGACGCCATCCCGAACCGGCTTTCCACGCTTGCAGGGCTACCGCGAACATGGCGATCTGTACGCAGCGGAGATCGAGTTCGAGGCCAAACAGGTTGTCGCGCAGCACGGCGTCCTGAGCGTCCGACGGACTCAGACCTTCTTCCTCGACGCGCATTTGCCACAGCATCGAGAATGCCTCGACCAGGAAGTGGCCGGATCCGCAGCACGGGTCCATCACCGTGATCTCAGCGATGCGAGCGGGCCAACCGTCGAACGAGCCGGCCGCCGGACTCCCGGCGTCGTCGAAGCGGAGGTATTCGAAGCCCATCACGAGAGAGCTGTTGGGGTGCCGAGCCGCCCACCATGCGCCTAAGGAGTTCTCGAGCAGGAACCGAACCATGTAGTTCTCGGTGAACAATTGCGTCACGGGGCCAAGGTCTGCCCCGCCAATCTTGCGCTCTGAGGCGTTGACCTCGTCCTTCTTGTCCTTTTGCCAGAATTGGTACACCCATCCAAGCGCGTCGTCCGCAGCGAAGGTCTCGGGAGAGAGACTGTCGAGGATCTGCTCAAGGGCGTAACGGCCCTCGGGTGCAAGTCTGAGCCGTATGCACGGGTCATCGAGTCGGAAAATGCCGGGAAGGATCTGAGCGGCGAAACGCGCGGCGACAGACCAGCCGTCAGGCTCGCCGAGTTCGGCGGCCAGTTCCTCACACTCTGCGAGTGTGACGGCAGCCTTGTATTGCGGATGCCGGAGCAGGTGGTTCTCGGCCAGGAAGCGGGCAAAGAGCAGGCGGTGCCACTGTTCGTAGGCGCACTCAGCCACAAGCAACTCGCGGTCACCCCCCAGTTGACGCCACTTGGCGCGCAGGCCGTTGCGCAACGCCGCCTGGTCGGCGTCGAGATACTCCGGCCGGCGGTCCGCGAACACGCCAAGACCCTCGAATGCGGCACGACACGCTCCCTCCGACGCGCGACGGGCCTTCAACACCGCCGACTCGAGCTGCTTGCGAATTAGAGGAGGTAGCGCTCTCAAAGGATCACCGTCTTGCCGACATCGAGATGGGTTTGCACCAGGGCGCGCAGCTCATCGAGGTAGGCCTCTAAGTGGGCGCCGGTCTTGATGGTGACGGGCGGTGTCGCCACGGTGACGCTCTCCGGCTCGAGCAGTTTGGCTGCGCGCTGTCTCGCTTGATCCCGTCGAACGGGGACGAGGACGATTCGGTCCACCCACGCACTCAGCGGTGACGCGTCGAGAACATCGAGCAGTTTGACGTCAGTGGAAACATCGGGTGGGTCCGATTGGGTGAGCTTGACGTCGCCGAGAATCGCTTCCTGATCTTCGGTGTCAAGTTTGCTCCACTCGTCCCATGTGCTGAGCTCGGCAACACCCTCAAGTCGAGAAGCGCGGAGTCGTTCAGCACTTTCGGTGACCTCGCTGCGCAACGCCTTCGTGAGCTCGGAATATAGCGGTGTGATCGGGTCGGGTTCGTCGAGGAGCTGGCGTCCTTCGCGGATCGCCACTACCGCGGGCTCGACCGTCTTGGCGATTGGCAGCCCATCGGCATGTCGGAGCAGGCGCTGGACCTCGTGCCACTTTGCTTCGCGTTTCTGGCGCTGATCACCCGCAGCGCTCCATCGGGCGAGGTCCCGACTCAACCCGTCGTGGGCGTCGGCCACCCCACGGAACTGCTGGTTACCTCCGAGAAGAACTAGTGCGTCGATGTGGTCGGTGTCCGGTACCGAGGGCAGTGGAGGTGGACCTCCAGCCCGAACAGCCAGATCCTTGAGGCATTGCAGCAGGGCCGGGATTTGTACGCCTTCTTGGCCGGACTCGTAGGCGATTCCAGCAGCTCCCAGAAGTCCCTTTACCGCAAGCTTCTGCCGCACGTTTGGCGGATCATCCTCTTTGTAGACCGTTACTTTCCCGATCTGCGTGGGCAACAGCTCTTTCGGGCCGGCGAGAGCCTTACCCTCCTGGGCGGCGCGGATGTTTCCGGCTGCTAGCAGGGTGAGAACGGCGCCGTTGATCGCGTCTCGGGGCCAGCCGTAGGGCGGCGATTCGAAGCGCTTGTGCAGGTCAGCGCCCTTTGTGCCGGCTGGACTCACGGCGGCGAGCACTTGTTTGCAAACGGCGTTAGTGATGGGCTCGGCTTGGTGACCGACCACCTCAAGGGCGTCGGGGGCGCCGTCCCGTGCTTTCGCGACGACCTTGCCCCAGTTCGCATTATCCCCGGCGCCAAACTTCGGAAACAAGCGGATGAGCGATCGATTGGCCGCTGTCTCAATTGCGCCGCGGAACGTCGAGCTGGTTAGCTCGTTCCCGCCGCCCTGGAACACCTGTGCGTCAGCAACCACCTCGTGGAAGAGGGTAGCGAGCCGCTCATCGTCGGTGGCGAGGCGTGTCTTCATCGCGCGCTGGGCAGCCCTGCCCTCATCTGTTTGCGGGGTCGGGCGCCGGAGGGTGTCTTGCGCAGCCGCATAACTCGCAAGGGTGCCTTTGATTTGGTCAGCCTCACGTTTGGGAAGCAAGACGAGCACGACAGGGCTTTCGTCGCCAGCCTCGGCGGCCGCTTTCTTCACATCTGACTGGGTGATCGACCACTCGTCACGGATCCATACCGACACATCGGCCTGATCGCTTGCTGGTTCGTCCGGACCCCAATAGACACGAACCTTGCGGATCGTCTTGCTAGTGCCCTGAGTGAGCTTCAGCCCACCGAGGACGTCCTCGACTGCGGCGTTGAGTCGGTCGCTACGCAGTTGGCTCATCCGGGTGGCGTCGTCACGAATGGTGGCAAGGCGGCTGAGATAGTCCTTCTCCCATTCCGTGCCTTCCTCGGTCTGCAGCCGGTACTCATCTTCGATCTGTTGGAGCCTGCCATCCGTAACGAGCACTTCAAGCAGGGCGGGGACCTGCTTACGGAGGCGTGCACCGTCGTCAGCAAGGTCCTCCACCAGGAGATCAGCGAGGAAGGGCGCAGTCGCCCGAAGGCCGGTCTCACCGCCGAGCGTGCGGCTGGGGATCTGCGAGATGAGAAAGATCAGTGCACAGATGCGGGCCTTGAGCTCGCCGTCCGAACCCTCGGTCCGCAGGCCACGAATGAGCTCGTCAATCTCCTTAAGCAGCACACCGCTCTGCAGCATGCCCACCGACTGCTGGTCATAGAGGAAGTCGGCGCCAACGACGTGACCGATGGGCTTTTTGGCGACGTGGGCAGCAGCCTCATGTGCCGTCCGAAGCTGGGTCCGGAGGACACCCGTTTTGCCGGCTCGATCGACGGCGCGCAGCGCCAGTTCCCAGAAGCGTCGACGTGTCGGAAGGAGCGGATAGTCGGCCACCAGGGTCTGCTTGTCTGCGGCTCTTGCGGCCAAGACCGTGCCACCCAAATGCTTGTCTATTTCGGCGCTCACGCCTTCAAGCGTGGCTTTGAGGGACGCAGTGTGCTGAGGCTTCTTGCGGAGAACCACCTCACGGACCACCGACTCGACGTCCTTGTCAGAAAGCGCCACCGGCAGCGAGAAGCGGTCGGTGAGTTTCTGGAGCGTGAGAGTAGCCGTGAGGGCATCCTGACCGGTGGCGACGAACAGCACTTGGCTATGGAAGCGGGCCGAGCAAGCTTCGACGATATCTTGGACCATTAGGGCTTTGTCGCTGTCATCACCGATGTACTGCTGCATCTCGTCGAGCACAACAAGGGTCAGTGGCATTTTGCCGTCGCTGGTCGACTGGAAGCGCATCACGTCATCCATCACGGCAAACATCTCTTCGTCTGTGATGTCTTTTGTTGTCGGCGGGAATTGCGTCCTAAGCAGATCGCGGACGTCTTTGACGGAGACACCCAGGCTCGGGTCTGCGTCCAGCAGCGCCTTCGCGATAAGCGGGGACACGTAGAGATCGTGAACTTCCTTCTCGAAGGACCGGTTCTCAGCTTCGACGGCAGCACGAACGGCGTCCAGGTAGTCGTTCTTGCGGGCCCAGATCGTAAAGCGGGCCCTGGCATACTCCGCGGGGAGTCCGGCGCTTTCGAGCAGCACGGACAGGAAAGCAAGTCGTACGGCGTCGCTCTTGCCGGACGCGAGGGTTCCCGCCGCGGACCACAGACCGCCCTGCCGGTTGCCAGCAATAGAGAGCTCAGCGAGGTGGTCGCTCACGTCCTCGGGCAAGGTGACGAGTTCGCGGGCACGGTCGCCACCGGGAAGCTGGAGATCACGCCAGAGGTACTCCAGGACCCGTACAAGGTGGGACTTGCCGCTTCCGTAGAAGCCGCTTACCCACACTGCTGGCTGCTCGGCCTGGGTCTGGTTGGCTAGAAAACTGCCCAGAATGCGCTCTAGGCCAATTGCATATTGGCCCCGGCACACGAAGCTACCCAGTTCCCAACGCAGCACGTCCCATTGCTGATCTGTCTCGGGACGACCGATCTTCGCGACGCCGCCATTCGGGATCTTGGTGCCCGTGGGGTCCCTGTAGAAAAGTTCTCGGTTGGTAATGGTCATCGACCGCTCTCGTTCGGTGTGATCGGAATTGCCAGGTAGTTCCACCCGTCCCGTGCATCGAGCAGACGATAACTGTTGCCTTCGTGCTGACCTGGGAAGAAGACCACGAGCCGTCCGGCGATGCTCTGGTTGACGCCGTTCAGGACGGCGGAAACCTTCACGGAGTCACCAAGACCGAACAGCGTCCCGGCGCCAATCAGGCCGACCACACCATCGGGCTCAGGGTGTGCGGCAAGCTCAGCCCGAACCTCCTCGACCAGACGCTCGAAGAAAGCAGGCAACGCCGTTTCGAGCAGTTCCGGGTCCTCGAAATAAGCGTCGCGGTAATCATGATCGGCCATCCAGCGTTCGAACGACGTGGTCAGGTCGATCAGCGACCAAGGGTGCTGGTGCTCGGTGGTCACCGCCTTGAAAGCAGGGAGATGCAGACGCAGACGCCGTTCATGTTCGGGTGGGTAGACCGCCATCCACACGCGCTGAGGACCCGCCAGGTTTTGTTGCCAAGGCAGCGTCACATGTTTCTCGTACTCGGCAAGAAGATCATCGACATAGCTCATGGAATTCGTCCCCGGTTCTGTTCGAAGGGCCGAAGCAGCTCGTGGAAAGTCACATCGACAACACCACCCGCCTGGCGCAGGCCGAGAAGGCCTTGCTGAGAGGCGGCAGCGGCCAGATCGACAAGATGGGACTTGGGCTGATCCAACACCCTGGCCCAGAGTGTGTCGAATAGCGCTTGCCCACGCACGCCCTGTAGGTGGCCCAAGAGCAAGGCGAAGGTGACGTCGGCTGGCCGACAATCTACTCGAGTGCGTGCCTTGGCACCACGTCTTGCTTCGCTGAGGTGGCCAGTCTGCTCCCAGGACGAGAACGTGTTACGGCCGATCTTGGCGAGGGTGCTCTCCGAGTAGCTCGTGGGGAACCACTCGCGGACTGCCTGCGCAAACTCGACCGCAGTCAACGGGTCACCCGTCGAGGATCCAAGGATTGCAAGGCTGCTGGCACGGAAGACTGAGTCCCGCGCCAGCGCGCATAAGCCGGCAAGCAATGGTCTTGCTTTAGGATCAACGGGCCAAAGGTCGCGCAGGGAGCGGAACAAGATCGAGTCGGGATGCAGTAGGTACAACTCGCGTAGGTAACGATAGGTGCGCTTCCGGGCGCCATCGGTCTCTTTGCCGACCACGTTTCGTTCCAGGATCGCCGCAGCATAGTCGCGCTGCGGGGCATCGGCAGGTACCGCATCGAGCACTGCTACAAGCGCGCTGACGATGATTGTATGGCTGGTGTTGGTGCCGCCACTCACATTGCCAGGGACTATCTGTATCGCTTGAGTATCGGGGCGCCCATCTTCCCTCATCGGCAAGCGGACGTCGTTTGCCGGGGTCATTGTTCGATCTCGCTTGGGCGCCGACCGGCGCCATCGCACTTGCGGTGCCCCGGAGCAGCAAACTTCAGCGGAATCAAGGATCGCTCGGTCACTGCTGCACCTTTCATGGCTCTCCCCCTCGGGAGATCGTGGTTCTTCATGCCGCCGTCTTGTTGCCCGGCATTTCGAGTGCAGTGGCACCGTACCCCGCGATGGTCGTCGGGGCTGCGGTCGACATCAAAGGATGTTCAGCGCGTCCCCCCGGCGACCACCAGCACCCATTCTTGCGCTCACCGGATCTCCTCGAGGTGCCCGCCAACGTCGATTCTGCTCAAGATGGCCACTCCAACGTGCTGCAACCCTTATCTTTGTAGCGGGGCCAGGGCAGGATGGCCAACCAGCGCTTGCGGGCCATAGATCATCGCGACGCCGGCGACCGCAGCTGGCGCGGCCTGCGCGCCCGAGAGGCCGACCGGCTGGCCGTCGCCGTAGTCGAGGACGATGTGTTCGGCCGCGAGGTCGACGTGCCTGCCGACGACACCGTTCCACCAGAGTGAGATAAGTCGCCCAGTCGGGAACCTGAAGAGCAACCGCAGGTTCGTCACAAGTACGACGGCGTGGGTCGCGTCGGCCCACTGTCCGTCCTGTTGCACACGGATCCAAAGCGGCAGCTGCCGGTATACGGTCTCCCCCGGCTGCAAGACCACGCCCGCATTCATCGGGTCGAACCTCGTAGACGGCTCGCCACGGGCGAGCTCGATCGCCAGGGCGCGGGCGTCATGGAAGGCCTTGGCGCGGTCTCGGGCGAGTTGCTGCTCGGCGAGTACGACGACCTTGTGTTTCATCTTCACATCTCAGCTCCTCCCCTGTCGTTTGCTTGACTGTGCACAGACTGCCCCACCCAACCGACACTCGCCCGTTCGTCGCGCGTGATCGACAGGGCACCTTCGACTGCGGACTGGGCCAGCCGACGCTGTGCCTCTTGCTCTAGCGAGGTGGCCTCGCGAGTCCCCAAGATGTTTCGGTCGGTGATCCCCCATCGCTCCCGATAGGCCGCGACCGTGTCGAGCCGCCGCAACCACAGTTCGCCACGAACCGGATCTGACGGCGGGGAGCCGAGCTGCGCCGCCCACGGCTGCCGGTTCTCGACCGCCGTCGTGGCCACCTCTCGTGCCCGCCGCTCGATCAGCGTTTGCCGGTCATCGAGGGCTTTGGCCATGTCCGGGTCTGGCACTTCTTGGATAAGGCCAGAGCGCTGCGGGATGCGCGGTGTCGACGCGACGACCCAACGCCTGATCTGTTCGTCCAATTCGTCGATCGAAGCAGGACTTGCCTGCTGGGCGGTCAAGATCGTGGCCAGCCCTTTCTCGATGTCGAGGCCCATGGACTCGGCAGCCCGTAGGGCACCCCTGAATGACGCCCAGTGGTCCGACCGGCGCAGCTCCTGGATCTCTTCGGCGGTAAGGCCTGCGGACCCGAGTAGCAGGGTGTACCTGTGGTCGCGGGCGTGCCTGCCGATGAGGCGACGCTCTGCTTCGACGCGTGCGGGGTTGTGTGCGTGAACCCATTCGTCCGCCAAGGTCTCGGTCGCTGACGAGTCGGCACCACTTGTAGCCAGAACCTGGCGAAGGACCTCGGTCGAGTCTTTCTCGAGGATGGGCTCGTGGGCGGTATCGACGTCGGGGTCGTAGGCGGTGTCGACGTATAGCCGGTTGGACTCGCGCCCTCTGGTGGCCATGACGTACAGCGGCTCTCGAGTCGTTGTTGCCGTGACGAACGCGTGCGCCGTGTCGACGGTCCTGCCCTGCGCACGATGGGCGGTCATGGCGTAACCGAGCTCGACGTGCTGCCTCACGTATACCGCGGGAAGGCTTGCGACGCTGCTCCCGGATGCTCGCTTCACCTCGAGGGCCCCGTCGGGCTGTACGGCAATCACGTGCCACTGGTCGCCGTTCTTGACCCATCCCACGCCAGACGCGAGTGCCCTCGCGTTGCGGCGGGTGACGATGATGTCACCGGGTCCGACAGTGGTTCCGTCCGCCAGGGTGGGCCCGGCGCCGTTGACTGCTCCGGACGTGACCCGCTCGGTCCGCGCTCGCTGGTTGAGAGCGCGGACGGTTTCCCTGTCGCTGGCGATCATCAGGGACCGCTTCCCCGCCGTGATGTCCTCGCGCCAGGCTTCGTAGAGCAAGTCGAGTGCGGACTCCCGGTCGCCACCCACGATCCTGCCGTGCATGGCATACACGTCTGTCGCTTCCGGCGTGCCATCACGCAACTGGAGAGAGGCTGCGCGCTCCCAATCGTGTTGGAAGCGGTGGACGTCGGTCAGGGTGGCGGGGTCGTCCCGGTCTCGCGCGACCAGGCGGAAGGCTCCGCCGGCGTTGACTGGCGAGAGTTGTGCCCAGTCTCCGACTAGGAGGATCTTGGCGCCGGCTTCGCGGGCCTGGGCGGTGATCGCTTCCAGGTCGAGGGTGCCCGCCATGGAGGCTTCGTCGATGATGACGAGCTGCCGCGGACGCAGCTCCCACCGCCTGGTTTCGGCGTGGATCTTGCGGGCTCGCCCGAGCAGAGCCCGTGTACGCAACGACGGTGAGGCGCGATCCAGCCGGTGCGCCAACGAGTCGAGCTCAGCCCGGCGTTGCGGTTGCCGTGAGGCCTCCGTAAGCCACTTTGCGGTGTTCTCTGTCGGCACTCCGACAGCGTCGGCCAGAACCTCCGCCGCTGCCGCCGAGGGAGCGAGGCCGACGACTGAGCCGCGTCCATGCTCGGCCTCCCACGTCGCCCGGACGGCTCGCATCGTGGTGCTCTTGCCGGTCCCCGCTGCCCCGACGAGCACGTCGAGCACTCGGCCTGAGGTCGTCACCGAGTAGACGGCGGCCGCCTGCTCGACCGACAGCGGATGCTTCACACCGCTGACGGGAAGCGCACAGATGCCCTTGGCAACTGCCGGGGCCACGGACGGTCCGCTGGTAGTTCTGCCCGCGTCCACCAGACGAGTCTCAGCGTCCAATAGTTCTCGAGTCGTGTAGCGGCTGGCGTTGCGAGGGCGAAGCCTTGATGTCCCATCCGTGCGCCGCAGGGTCTCTGGCAGTGGCGTCAGGTCGGCCGGTGTGAGCAGGAGTGATTGAGCGAGCGCGAAATCGGCGACGCGCTCGACGACGTGCACACGCTCTGCTGGCTGAACGAATCGGACCCCGTGGATCTGCCGAATGGCCTCGGCGAACACGTTCGATCGGGTGAACGTTGCTCGTGACCCGGAGACCTCTTCGACGGCGAGACGGGCCACCTCCTGGCACATGCCGTCGGTGAAATCCGCCGAAGTCAGCGGTGGGAGATCGTTGCGGCCAGCGAGTTCTGTAACCCAAGCCACCTGGCCTTCCCCAACGACCGGTGTGGCTCGTTGTCGCCAGCCGGCAACCATCTCGGCCAGCGGTCGAAGATGCTTGTCGGGCCTCGTCTCGAGGGTGGCCTGCTGACGCATCTGGATCACCTCGCGGGCTGTGGGCCGGCGGCCACGCGCGGTCACGAACTGCTCGACGAGGGTCTTGGTCGTCTCCTCGATCGCGCTGGTGCGTTGAGAGAACGCCTCCCGCAGCCGCTCGGGGACCCCGGCGACCTCCCACTTCGCGACGGGCGAATGGCGGCGCCTCACGGCCTCCCAACCCCAACCGAGCTGAGCAGTCAGAAGGTCGGAAAGGACCCCGTTGTAGAGCTCGGACAGACCCACGGCCTCCTTGAACAGGGCGCGCGAGTCCAAGGTGCGCCACGTCCCGTCCGCGCTCTGGGCCCGGTTCATCACAACGACGTGGGTGTGGAGTTGGGGGTCTCCCGCCCGAGAGTCCCAGTGGTCAAAGGCCGCAGCCACGACCCCCCGGATGTCCTCCTGGACGATCCCGCCCGTACCCGAGCGGGACGAGAACACATGGCTCTCGGCGTACGAGATGACGAACTCCAGCGCCCGCACGTGGGCGGCGTGGATGGCCTCCCTCGTCGAGGGATCGGCCAACGCCCAGGCCACGCTCACGCTCTTCGGAGCCGAGAACGTCAGGTCGAAACCCGCCACCGGCAGCGACGGCTTCCGCGTCCGGCCACATGCATCGATCCACTCCCGTCGAGCCATCGGCGGACGGCCGAGCTGCTCACCGGTGACCGGGTCTTGCAGCATCCCCAGCATCCGCCAGAGCTGCTTCTCCGTCAGCGTGGAACCGACGGTGACGCCTAAGCCTTCGGCAAGGCCAGCCAGCCCGCGGCCAAGGAAGCGTCCGGGCGGCGTGCCCGACTCGGCGTAGTACCGAGTCAGAGCTGAGGCCGCACTGCCGTCGCCGTCCGCCCGCGCGACAGACGACATCAGGTAGCGGTACCCCGCCCCCAGACTCATTCGCCGGATGGACATCGTCATAGCCCGTTGACGAGGCCGCGGGGGCACCCCCGTCCACGGAGCGAAGCGACAGTGCCAGAAGTGTGATGGTGGAATGGGCTGGGGTTGACCGACGGTCTGGGTGGGGTCGAGGAGCCGGAGGGGGTGGTCAGCCCGTGACCGGGGGGGTCTCGAGTGAGATGGGCAGTCAACGAGGGACGTCTGGAGAGGCGGGCCCGCGGAGATGGTGACCCTTGCAGGCAGTAGACGAAGCGACCAGTCGTTCATCCCGATGTGAGGTGTGAGATGACCACCAGGCTTCCTACCGACGAGGCGGCGCGCGCCCGGCTTCGTGAGGCGCAGAAGGCCGAGGTGACCGCGCTCAAGCAAGTCCAGACCGCCGCCACGGCCCGTGCTCGAGCCAGGTCTGCGCTCGACTCCGCCGAGAGTGCACTCGCGGCCGCCAAGGTCGCTCTGGTGCGCACCTCCGGCGCCAGTCGCGCAGCACTCCTGCTCAACGAGCCGGTCAAGGAGCTGCGACGTGTCGCCCGAGAGTCGGGTGTCAAGCCACCGAGTCTGACGTAGTGGCCCGGTTCTGCCGTCAGGCCCTCGCGCCACCGTGGTCGACCCGCTCTAAGGTGGAAGTGGCGGCTGACGCCGCTTGGGACGCGACCGAGACCCTGGTCGCTTCCCCGTCAGAAGGGACCCACATGGCTGACCAGCGTGAATCCGAAGAGTGGCAGGTCCTGGGGGTCCGGTCCGTCTACGAGAGCCGTTGGGTCAAGCTCGAGATGGCCGAGGTGCAGCTCCCGTCCGGGCAGCACTTCGAGCACCACAAGGTGACGATGCCGGCTGCGGCGATGGCGGTCGTCCTCAGCGACGACGGAGAACGAGTCCTCCTGAGCTGGCGGCACAGGTTCGCCGCGGACCTCTGGAACTACGAGCTGCCCGGCGGGCTCATCGAGGAGGGCGAGCCACCGGAGGACACCGTCGTTCGCGAGATTGTCGAGGAGACCGGCTACCGCCCGAAGGAGGTCCGACACCTGGTGACCTTCGAGCCGATGATCGGCATGGTGTCCAGTCCGCACCAGCTCTTCCTCGCCCAAGGAGTCGAGTGGGTCGCGGAGCCCACGGAGCTCGACGAAGGAAAGTTCGAGTGGGTCGAGATGAGTTTGGTGCCCGAGCTCATCAGAGCCGGCAAGATCTCCAACTCGGGCACTCTGGTCGGTCTCCTACACGTCCTGGCGCTCG
>JAABUK010005554.1_pt1 | contig 19473 bp, 20 predicted proteins | sample 5559141 | NCBI WGS metagenome assembly JAABUK01 (sample SAMN10711869, study PRJNA513367) | rock metagenome | isolation source: Antarctica rocks | place: Antarctica: Victoria Land, Pudding Butte nord | collected 2016-01-03 | reverse complement strand
CACCGGGCATCGAAAGCCTTCCGGCCAACGAAGTTTCGCCAGATACTCGGCACACGCCACGTCATCGGGAAACCACACCCGAAACTCCTGATACGTCCGCGGATAATCCACCCCGCCGACCGGTCCCGCCTCCGCGAAATCCACCTGACCAGCATAAGTCCAGTTAAGCAGATAAGCAGTCCATACGTTCGAAGACCGACAATTCTTGAAGCTCTACGCCGATCGTCGGTCGCGAAGCCACCCTCGCAGTGCAGCATGCAGGGCCTCATCAAATTGGGTCGCGGTGTCCTCCCCAGGGGTGCTGGTAAATCCGAGGAGCTCAAGAGAGACCAGCCCATGCAGTGACGCCCATAACGCGGTCGCCACCAGTGGCGCATCATCGGTGCACAACAAGTCGGCGCGTACTGCCCGAGTCGCCGCGTCGAGCACCGGCTCGAACGTTGCTCCAGCGACCTGCTGTGCGCCGGCGTCGGGCTCAAAGCTGGCGAGCGCGCCGCCGAACATCACCGCGTATAGATGCGGGTCGTCCAACGCGTGGGCGCGATAAGCCCGTCCGAGTGCTTCGAGGTCGAGACGCGGATCATCGGTGACCGGCACTGCGCCCTGGCTGGCGCCGAACCGGGCAAACGCCTCGACGAACAGGGCCTGCAACAGGGCTGCCTTGTTGCCGAACAGGCCGTAGACCGCGCTGGTGGAGGTGCCGACGTCTGTGGCCAGACGACGCAGGCTCAGCGCGGACACGCCGCCGCGGGAGACACGCTCCGCCGCACGGTGCAGTAGCTGCTCCCGAAGGTCGTCGTCGTAAGTCTTCGGGCGGGGCACTGGACAACCATATCGTAACGGTGTTTTATAACACTGTTAGCTAATGAGGGAGCGGAGAGCACTGATGGCATCGATTCAGCAAGGCAGGTTCACCGCACAAGTCGACGACGCGGGAGCCGTGGTCTTCCTCATCGGCATGCGGTTCAACGCGGTGCGGCGGCTCGATCAATGGTGGCCAACCGTCATGGCGATGCCGAAGATGCTGCGACACTTGGACTCCCGGGGCCGGATGCCGGATTGCTCGGCTACCACCAGTGGCTGGGCCGAACGACGATCCTGTTGTCCTACTGGCGCAGTGCCGAGCACCTGCAGCGCTTCGCCAGCGACCCGGATGCACCGCATGCCCCTGCCTGGCGCGCCTATCAGCGGCGGCTTCGTAAGGCCTCCGTCGGGGTGTGGCATGAGACATATGTGGTGCGTCCCGGGCAGTACGAGACGGTCTACGTCGACATGCCGCCGTTCGGGCTCGCGGCCGCCACCCGCAGCGTGGCCGTCGGTGCTGGGACTCGAACCGCCAAACAGCGCCTGGCACGGGTCGGTACTCAGTAGCGCAGGATCTTTTCCATCATGCCGACTTCCTTACCGCCACCGGAGCACAGCCGCCCGATCGTGGCGAACCCCAGCCGCTCGTGAAATCGCTGGGAACCCGGGTTCGCGGGCACCGCGTTGACTTCGCAGGTGATTCGGGGGGCACCCAGCGCCTGGGCGTGCTTCCGCACCTCGGCGTAGAGCTGAGTACCCAGCCCGGCGCCGCGTGCGTCAGGAGCGACCACCACCCGGTCCACGTAAAGGAAATCGGGGTACCGCTCACTGAACCACCGGTAGTTCGCGCTGGCGTATGGCAAGCCGGGACGCAGTGCGACCAGCAGGCACTCCAACGTATCGACGGTGAGCGCCACGGCGCTCAGGTTCACCAGCTCGATCAGCTGGGCGAGGTCCAGCGCGTTGACGGCGGGCACCGCCGCGTTGTTCAGTTCCAGCAAGGTCGGGAGGTCGGCGAGCGTCACGCTCCGTGAAGAAGTCATGCTGGCATTCTCACCCAGGAAGATCGGTAGCCCAGCGGTGAGCTCGCTTACTCGCCGAGTCCGGAGACGCGCGACGTGATGTTGAGCCGGCCGTGCCCGAGTCCGTTGTGGACGGTGTTGCTGCCCGGATGAATGCGGGTGACGCCGTGGTAGGCGTAGCGCGACGGGCCGCCGAAGACGAAGAGATCGCCCGAGCGAAGCTCCACATCGGTCCACGGCTTGTTCCGGCTGGTGGTGTTGCCGAACCGGAACACACAGGCGTCGCCAAGGCTGAGCGAGACGACCGGATCGTCGGCCCGTTCGTCCTTGTCCTGGTGCAGGCCCATTCGCGCGGCGTCGTCGTAGAAGTTGATCAGCGCGGTGTCGGGACAGTACCCATCGGCCGCTTCCTGGTACGCCGCGGCGACGGCGTCGCGTCCTAGCTCACCGAGCCAACCGGGGAACGGGTCACGGGTGCCCCGTCGATGTCATCGGCTGTTCGGGTGTAGCGGTAGGGGCGCCAGTGCCAGCCCAGGCACACGGTGTGCACGCTCATTTGTCCACCCGTGGGGGTGCGAGCCGCACGCATCGGTGCCGGACCCCTCGCCCACTCGCGGCAGGCCTTGACCAGCGTCCGTTGGGTGTCGGTGTCCAGCCAGTCCGGCAGGTGCACCGCACCTGGCGCGAGCACGGTGCGCGCTCTCATGCGGCGTCGTGCAGGACGAGGGCGAGGGTGTGCCGGTGTCCGGAGCGGACGACGCTGACGCCGTGGCGCATCGGCGCCTTGGACCAGCCGCGCTTGGACGGCACCGGCCGCTCGCTGGTGGTGAACACCAGCGCCTGCCCGTGTCCAAGCGTGATCGACGTGCCGCGGGACTGCGCGCGTGGCCGCTGCTCGAGCATCAGGAACTCCCCGCCCGTATGGTCCACGCCGGGAGCGTTCAGCCCGACCACCACCTGCATCGGGAAGTACAGCTCGCCGTACAGGTCCTGATGCAAGGCGTTCCAATCGCCGGCGCCATAGGTGAACAAAATCGGCGTGGGACGCGTCTGCCCCGCGGTGTGGCACAGGTCGAGCCAGTCACTGAAATCCTCCGGCCAGGGCGCAGGGCGCCCCAGCTTGTCCGCCCAGTCTCGCGCGATCGGCAACAGGTGCGGCCAAAATGCGGCCCGCAGCCGCGCCACCGGCTCGGGCACCGGGTTGGCGAAGTAGCGGTATCGACCTTTACCGAAGCGGTAGCGCGCCATGTCGATCGTGGAACGGAACAGCTCGTCATGCTCGAACATGGACACGAACTCGGCGCACTGCTCAGGCGTGAGAATCGGGGACGTCAGGGCGCAGCCGAGCTCGTTCATGTCCTCGGTCATCCGCGTCCAGTCCAGCCCTTCGACGACGGTGCTCATGCTGCCTCCAGGCGCAGCAGGGCGGCTTTGGCCTCGGCACCGCCGGCGTAGCCCCCGGCGGTGCCGTCCGAGCGGACGACGCGGTGACACGGAAGGACGACAGGCAGGGGGTTGGTCGCGCACGCGCTCCCCACCGCGCGGACCGCCTTCGGGCTACCGACGTCTCGAGCGAGGCTCGCGTAGGTGGCGGTGCTGCCGTAGGGGATGTCCGGTAGATGCGCCAGGACATTGGCCCGGAAGCCGCTGGAGAGCTGCCGGTCCAAGGAGACGTCGAACGTCCGGCGTCGGCCGGCGAAGTACTCGTCCAGCTCGTGGGCGACGATGTCGAGCCGGGCCGGGGCGTGCAGGATCCGTGGGCTGATGCGGTCGGCGAGCGTGGCCAGCACCCGGTCGTGATCTTGGCTGGCGAAGGCGACCTGGACGAGTCCCCGCTCGGTGGCGGCGAGCAGCAGTTGCCCGACCGGGGTGTCGATCGTCCGGTACGCGAGATCCAGAATGCCGGCAGACTCAGCAGCGTCCGCGAGGCGGCCCTGCAGACGGCCCATCGTGGGTTCGTCGACCGGACGGGCCAGCACGTCAACGGGCGTGCGGTGGTTGGTGGTCATGATGGTGCTCCTTGGTAGGTGGCTCTCAGGCGCTTCATGCCGTCAGCCGCGGCCCGCCGCGCTGCGCTCTCGGAGTTCTGCAGAAGTGTGGCGACCTCGGCGAAGGGCAGGCCGGCCACGTGGTGGTAGGCGATGGCCTCGCGTTGCTTACGGGGCAACGACCGCAGCGCCGTCCACAACTCGTCATCCATGGGCTGGTTCTCGGCCAGCGGAGCGTCGGGGACCTCTTCCAGCGGAAGGGGATTGCGGCTGTTTGCACGGTGCTGATCGATGGCCTTGCGTTTGGCGATGGTGACCAGCCAGGCCTGGACGTTGCTGCCGGCGGGGAGGTCGGGATAGGCGCGTAGCGCGGACAGGAAGGTCTCCGACCAGGCGTCCTCGGCGTCGTGCGGGCCCAGCACCGCGCGACAGACCCGCAGAACGGTCGGTCCGTGCTCGGTCACTATCTGCTCGAACGGCTTCATGCTCACCCCCTGTAGACGTCGCTGCCATGGAAAACGTGAGATTTCGTTCAGCGTAAGGCGATGGTCGCAACTACCTGTCGCACTTCGCGGCCCGCATTGGGGAGGGCAGCCCGGGGCTCGGTGCGCAGCGACGCTCGGGCGGGCTGAGAAGCCTCCGCTTGACCTTGACCGCACTCCAGGTCCTACGGTCGTCCTCGTGACCCAGTCGATCGGCGAGATAGCAGAGTCGTTGACCATCTCGGTGGATGCAGTGCGGTACTACGAGCGAATCGGCCTCATCCAGCCGCCCCATCGTGACTCCGCCGGTCGTCGACGCTACTCGGATGACGATGCCGGGTGGCTCCAGTTCCTCGTCCGGATGCGGGCAACGGGAATGCCGATCCGGCTGCTCCAAACCTACGCAACAGCGAGGACATTGGGAGACAGCAGTATCGGTCGGCGTCGGCAGATTCTGGTCCAGCATCGGGCCGAGGTTGCCGCACGCATCGCCGAGCTCACCGAGAGCCTCGCCGTCATCGACTACAAGATCGACAACTACACGCGGATCGAGGCCGACCTGGCCGCGACCACACCGAAGGAGATTTCCGCATGACAGATGCCCGCAAGACAATGCCAACCCGCTCGCTCGGATCACTCGAAGTCAGCGCCCAGGGACTCGGCTGCATGGGCATGAGCGCGTTCTACGGTCCGCGCGACGACGCAGAGTCCACCGCCACCATCCACCGGGCGCTCGACCTCGGCGTGACGCTGCTGGATACCAGTGACATGTACGGCCCGCACACCAACGAGCGCCTCGTCGGTACGGCCATCGCCGACCGCCGCGAGCGAGCGGTGGTGGCGACCAAATTCGGTATCGCTGTGGACGCCAACGGCCAGCGGGGTGTCAATGGCACCCCAGAGTACGTGCGCTCCTCCTGCGACGCGTCCCTGCAGCGGCTCGGTATCGACCACATCGACCTGTACTACCTGCACCGAGTGGACCCCGACACGCCCATCGAGGAGACGGTGGGGGCGATGGCTGAGCTGGTGAGCACTGGCAAGGTGCGCCACCTCGGCCTGTCCGAGGCGGGAGCGTCCACGCTGCGTAAAGCCGCTGCGGTGCACCCGATCTCGGCGTTGCAGAGCGAGTGGTCGCTGTGGAGCCGCGACATCGAGGCCGAGATCGTGCCCACCGCGCGGGAGCTAAACATCGGCATCGTGGCTTACTCGCCCCTGGGGCGCGGGTTTCTCACCGGGGCCATCACCTCTCCCGCGGACTTGGCCGACGACGACTTCCGCAAGGCCAACCCGCGTTTCGCCGAGGACGCGTTCCAGGCCAACATGGCCGTCGTCCGCGGGCTCGAGGAGCTCGCGGCTGACAAGGGCGTGACGGCGGGGCAGCTTGCATTGGCGTGGGTGACCTCCCGTGGCGGAGACGTGGTGCCGATCCCGGGGACCAAGCGTCGGAAGTACCTCGAGCAGAACGTCGAGGCGGCAACCTTGGACTTGACGGCCGACGACCTGGCGCGAATCGATCGGGTGGCGCCTGCGGAGTCGTTCACCGGCAGCCGCTACCCGGAAGCGGCCATGCGCGGAGTCGGCATCTGAGGTCTCCTGGAAGGTGGGGGACCTACGCGCTGGGTGACGAGGCGGACCAATCCGGTCACCGCGGCCTGGGTCGTTCTCGGATGGACGGGCTCGATCACTGGCGCGAGGGACGGTGGCCAAGGGCGGTGCACATCTCCTCCCGCAGGCGGGCCAGGCGCAGGGCGGCCTGCTCGCGCGCGGCCGGGAGCGCCGTTCGATCGGTCACCGCCGCAACGACTTCCAGGTAGCCCTTGAGCTTCGGCTCAGTGCCGGACGGACGAACCACCACTCGGACATCCGCACCGTGCAGCACCACCGCGTCGGTGCGCGGAAGGAGGTCCTGGGCTTCCACCGCGGTTGAATCCAGCTCGCTGGGCAGCGTCGCCCGTAGCCGCGCCATCAGGGTGGCAATTTCCGCCCGGTCGTCCACGCGGATGGCCAGCTGCCCGCCCGCGTGCAGACCGTGCGCCAGGGCCAGATCATCCAGACAATCGAGCAACGTGCGACCGGCCGCCTTCAACCCGGCGGCCAGGTCGCAGGCCAACACCGCGGCGGAGATGCCGTCTTTGTCGCGCACCGCATTCGGATCGACGCAGTAGCCAATCGCTTCCTCGTACGCGTACACCAAGCCCTCGCCCGCGCGGACCAACCACTTGAACCCGGTCAGCGTCTGGACGTGCCGCACCCCGCGAGCTGCGGCCACTTTGCCGAGCAGCTGTGAGCTGACGATAGTGCTGGCCACCAGTGGGTTCCGCCTTGTCGTGGTTGCCATGACGTAGTCGCCGAGGAGTACCCCGGTCTCGTCACCACGCAACATGCGCCACCCGTCTTCCCCGCGCGCCCCGATAGCGCAGCGGTCCGCGTCGGGGTCGAGCGCGATCGCCACGTCGGCGTCCACCTCTGCGGCCAGGGCCAACAGCGCGTCGCAGGCGCCGGGCTCCTCCGGATTCGGAAACCGCACCGTCGGGAAATCCGCATCCGGTTCGGCTTGGCTGGCGACGACGCGCACGTCGGTGAACCCCGCGCGCCGCAGTGCTTCGACGGCGACGGCGCCACCCACCCCGTGCATCGGCGTCAGCGCCACCCGTAACGCGCGCGCTGAGCTGTACGGCAGACCGGCGACCCGCTCGAGATAGGTCTCCACCACGTCGTCAGCGGTGCCCGGTGCCGGTGTTGCGCGGGGTACATCCCGCGCCCGGACGACGGCGGCAATCGCGGCCTCGATCTCTTTGTCACTCGGCGGTATCAGCTGCGCGCCGCCGGACAGGTACACCTTGTACCCGTTGTCACCCGCTGGGTTGTGCGACGCCGTGATCTGCACCCCCGCGACGGCTTCCCATGCGCGAACTGCAAACGCGACCAGCGGCGTCGGTACCGGCTCCGTGAAGGTGCGAACGTCGAAGCCGGCGGCCACCAGCACCCGCGTGGCGGCGGCGGCGAACGCTGCACTGCCATGCCTCCCGTCCCGCCCCAGCACCACTACACCGCCGTTAAGACCCTGCGTCTGCAGCCAGTGCGCGAGGCCCGCGGTGGTGCGGATGACGACGGCGACATTCATGCCGTTCGGCCCGGCGCGTACCGGTCCGCGCAGGCCTGCGGTGCCGAAGCTCAGCGGCGCAGTGAAGCGCTCGGCGAGCTCGTCGGGGGAGAGCTGGCTCAACTCCGCACGGGTGGCCGGATCGGGATCACCGTCCAGCCACGCTCGTACTTGTTCCTCGAGGTCGCTCATTGCGCACCGTGGGCACCGACGGCACGCGCGGTCACAGGCCGCTCAGCAGCCCGTGCAGCAGCTCACCCATTCGCGTCGCTGCTGCCGCGCCCGCGGCAAGTACCTCCGCGTGGCCCAACGGCTGCCCGGTCATGCCCGCGGCGAGGTTGGTCACCAGCGAAATGCCCAGTACGGCAGCGCCTTCGGCACGCGCGGCGATCGTCTCGTGCACTGTGGACATCCCTACCAGGTCGGCGCCGAGGGTCCGCAGCATGCGGATCTCCGCGGGCGTCTCGTAGTGCGGTCCCGGCAGCCCGGCGTAGACGCCTTCCTCCAGTGTCGGGTCCAACGCTCGGGCGGCACCACGTAGCACGGGGGAGTAGGCGTCGGTGAGGTCGACGAAGCGGGGGCCCACCAGCGGAGAACTCGCCGTCAGGTTCAGGTGATCGGCGATCAGCACCGGCTGACCGACCTGCATGCCGCTGCGTAGGCCGCCAGCAGCATTGGTCAGCACCACCGTCCTCGCACCGGCCGCGCACGCCGCCCGGACAGGATGCACCACCTGCGCCAGGCCGTGGCCCTCGTACGGGTGCGTGCGACCCAGCAGCACCAACGCCCGCGATCGGCCGACCTGTACCGAGCGCACCGTGCCCTGCTGGCCGGCCACGCGCGGCGGGGTGAACCCGGGTAGCTCCGCCATGGCCAGCTCGACGTCGGCGTTACCCAGCCCGTCGGCCGCAGGGCGCCAACCGGAGCCGAGTACCACCGCAACGTCGTGACGGGGAAAGCCGCTGCGCTGCCCGATCGCCTCAGCCGCCAAAGCAGCTGCCTGGGCGGGATCAGCGGATACGTCGCACTCGCGGCTGCTCACAGCCGTAGACAGTAGGACCAACCTCACCGGCAGCGCAGACCGTCAGGCCATTAGCATCATCGCAATGACGACGGAGTCGGCCCACGACGATGCCAGCCTGCCCGCCAGCGCCCTGGTCCACGCAGCGGACGACATCTCCGAGCAGGCCTACGGTGCGTGGCGCACTGCGGTGGCCGGGGTGCTGGCCAAGGCGCGCAAGGTCGATGCGGCGGAACTGGGTGCGGAGCCAGAGCTGCTGCTGGACACGCTGACCTACGACGACATCACCATCAAGGCCCTCTACACCCCCGCCGACGCGCTGCCCGAGCACCGGCTGCCCGGCAGCGCGCCGTTCACCCGAGGCCGCGACGCCCACCGCGACCCCACCGTCGGCTGGCACGTCTGCACCCGACACGGACTGGAGTCGGCCGACGCGGACCCGGAAGCGGTCAATCGGGCGGTGCTGAACGACCTGGAGAACGGTGTCACCTCGCTGTGGTTGTCCGTAGGCGGCGACAACCTCCCGCACTCGGTGCTCGCCCAGGTGCTCGACGGGGTGTATCTGGATCTCGCCCCCGTGGTGCTCGACGCGGGAGCAGAGTTCACGGCCGCCGCACGGGCGCTGTTCGCCGTCATCGACCACAGCGGCGAGTTCGAGTCGGCGGATGTCGAGGCATCGCTGGGCGCGGACCCGCTTACGGTGTTGACGCGTACCGGCGAAGACCTGCTGGCCGAGGCCGTCGAGCTGACCAAGGAGACGATCGCCCGCCCTGGTGCGCTGCGGACGTTGATCGTGGACGGGACCGTGTTCCACGATGCAGGAGCCGGCGATGCCCAGGAGCTGGGAGCCTGCCTGGCTGCGGGCGTCGAGTACCTGCGCGCACTGACCGATGGCGGGGTGGACACCGCGGATGCGTTGGGGCAGATCGAGTTTCGACACGCGGCCAGTGACGACCAGTTTCAGACCATCGCCAAGTTCCGCGCGGGACGCCGGCTGTGGGCGCGGGTCGCTGAGGTGTCTGGAGCGCCAGAAGCCGGTGGCGCCCATCAGCACGGTGTGACCTCGACGGCGATGATGGCGCAGCGCGACCCGTGGGTGAACATGTTGCGGACGACGCTGGCCGCGTTCGGTGCCGGAGTCGGGGGTGCGGATGCGGTCACCGTGCTGCCCTTCGACGCGGTGATCCCCGGTGGCGCCCCGGAGGTCTCCGACGCCTTTGCTGCCCGCATCGCCCGCAACACACAGCTGCTGCTGCTCGAAGAGTCGCACCTCGGCCGGGTGATCGACCCCGCAGGCGGATCCTGGTATGTCGAAAACCTGACCGATGCCATGGCGCAGCGAGCGTGGACGTTTTTCCAGGAGATCGAGGCCGCGGGCGGCTTCCGGGCGGCACTGTCCGGCGGGTTGCTCGCCGAGCGGATCGGCCTCACCCGTGCCCAGCGCGACGACGACGTTGCGCACCGCCGCAAGGCTCTCACCGGGGTGAACGAGTTCCCCAACCTGGACGAGGCGCCGATACCCGCGACAACCGCGTCCGAAGGCGCGGGCGCCTTGCCTGCCGTTCGCTACGCCGCGCAGTTCGAGCAGCTGCGTAACCGCTCTGACGCACACCTGGCGACCGCGGGTACCCGGCCGACGGTACTGCTGGCCACCCTCGGACCCATCGCCGAGCACAACGTGCGCGCAGGGTTCATCACCAATCTGCTCGCGGCAGGCGGCATCGTCGCTGTCAATCCCGGGCCCCTCGACTCCCCGAAAGCCATCAGCTCGGCGTTCACCGAGGCCGACAGCCCGGTGGCCATCGTGTGCGGAACCGACAAGCGGTACGCCACTGCAGGCTCCGACGCCGTGCAGGCTTTGCGCGACGCCGGTGCCGCTGAAATCCTCGTCGCCGGCGCGAAGAAAGCCTTCGCCGAGCACGAACATCAACCCGACGGATTTCTCGGTGTAGGAGTCAACGCCGTCGCCGCACTGACCGGACTACTCGAGACGCAGGGGGTCAAGTGAGCATCCCGAACTTCGCCGAGGTCGCCCTGAACGGCACCGGCGGCGACAACGACGGCCTTGCGCCCAGCGTCGCCGATACCGAGAGCTGGACCGCCGAGGTGGCGTCCGCGGCTGGTCAGCCGGTCGAGGAGATCGTGTGGTCGACCCCGGAGGGCATCGACGTCAAGCCCGTCTACACCCGGGCCGACCTGGACGCGGTTACCGGCGGCGAGCACCCGTACCCACTCGGCAGCTTTCCCGGCGCCACGCCCTACCTGCGCGGCCCGTACCCGACGATGTACGTCAACCAGCCGTGGACCATCCGTCAGTACGCCGGCTTTTCCACCGCTTCGGAGTCCAACGCCTTCTACCGGCGCAACCTCGCCGCCGGGCAAAAGGGCCTCTCGGTCGCCTTCGACCTGGCCACTCACCGCGGCTACGACTCCGACCACCCGCGGGTAGCCGGTGACGTCGGGATGGCAGGGGTGGCCATCGACTCCATCTACGACATGCGCGAGTTGTTCGATGGCATCCCGCTGGACCAGATCACCGTGTCTATGACCATGAACGGTGCCGTGCTGCCCGTCCTGGCGCTGTATGTCGCCGCCGCCGAGGAACAGGGCGTCAAGCCGGAGCAGCTGGCCGGGACCATTCAGAACGACATTCTCAAAGAGTTCATGGTCCGCAACACCTACATCTACCCGCCGAAGCCGAGCATGCGGATCATCTCCGACATCTTCGCCTACACCTCCACCAAGATGCCCCGCTACAACTCCATCTCCATCTCCGGATACCACATCCAAGAAGCCGGGGCCACCGCCGATTTGGAGCTGGCCTACACCCTCGCCGACGGGGTGGAGTACATCCGCGCCGGCCTCGCCGCCGGCATGGACATCGACTCCTTCGCCCCACGGCTGAGCTTCTTCTGGGCCATCGGGATGAACTTCTTCATGGAGGTGGCCAAGCTCCGGGCCGGGCGGCTGCTGTGGGCGGAGCTGGTGGCCCAGTTCGAACCGAAGAACACCAAGTCGCTGAGCCTGCGCACGCACAGCCAGACCTCCGGGTGGTCGCTCACCGCGCAGGACGTGTTCAACAACGTGGGCCGCACCTGCATCGAGGCGATGGCTGCCACCCAGGGACACACCCAGAGCCTGCACACCAACGCACTGGACGAGGCCCTGGCCCTGCCCTCGGAGTTCGCCGCCCGCATCGCGCGGAACACCCAGCTGTTGCTGCAGCAGGAGTCCGGCACCGTGCGCCCGATCGACCCCTGGGGCGGTTCCAGCTACGTCGAGAAGCTCACCCACGACCTCGCCGCCCGGGCCCGCGCGCACATCCGCGAGGTGGAGGAGGCGGGCGGTATGGCCCGAGCCATCGATGAGGGCATCCCCAAGCTGCGCATCGAAGAAGCCGCGGCCCGCACCCAAGCCCGCATCGACTCCCGGCGCCAGCCGGTGGTGGGGGTGAACAAGTACGTGCCCGGTGAGCCGGACACCGTGGAGGTCCGCAGGGTGGACAACGCCCAGGTGCGGCGTGAGCAGCTGGACAAGCTGGCGCGGCTGCGCGAGGAGCGCGACTCCGACGCGGTGGAGGCCGCGCTGGCCGAGTTGTCCCGGGCCGCGGCCAGTGACGCGGGCGGCATGGCGAACAACCTGCTGGCCCTGGCCGTCGACGCGGCCCGCGCCCAAGCCACCGTGGGGGAGATCTCCGACGCGCTGGAGAAGGTGTACGGCCGGCACGCGGCGGAGATTCGGACCATCAGCGGGGTCTACCGGGACGAGGCGGGGTCGGTGTCCAACATCAAACATGCCACCGAGATGGTGGAGCGCTTCGCGGAGCAGGAAGGCCGTCGGCCGCGAATCCTGGTGTGCAAGATGGGCCAGGACGGGCACGACCGCGGCCAGAAAGTCATCGCCACCGCCTTTGCCGACACCGGCTTCGACGTCGACGTCGGCCCCCTGTTCCAGACCCCGGAAGAGGTCGCCAACCAAGCGGCCGACGCCGACGTACACATCATCGGAGTCTCCTCGTTGGCCGCCGGGCACCTCACCCTGGTGCCCGCGCTGCGCGACGCGCTCGCCGAGGTGGGTCGGCCGGACGTGATGATCGTGGTCGGTGGGGTCATCCCGCCCGGCGACTTCCAGGAGCTCTACGACGCCGGCGCCGCGGCGATCTTCCCGCCCGGCACCGTCATCGCCGACGCCGCCGCAGGTCTGTTGACCAAGCTCGCGGAGAGCAACGGCCACCACCTGGATCACTGAGCATGCCTCCTCGCCCCCCGGTCGACGTCGACGCGTTGGCCGAGGCGATCACCGGCGGTTCCCGCGCGGACCTGGCCCGGGCGATCACCCTGGTGGAGTCCACCCGTCCCGATCATCGCGCCCAGGCGCAGGAGTTGTTGCTGGCGTTGTTGCCCAAGGCCGGGGGAGCGCACCGGATCGGCGTGACCGGGGTTCCCGGCGTCGGCAAGTCGACCTTCATCGACGCGCTGGGCACCATGCTCACCGAGGACGGTCACCGGGTCGCGGTGCTGGCGGTCGACCCGTCGTCGACCCGCAGCGGCGGCTCCATCCTGGGCGACAAGACCCGAATGACGCGACTGGCCAACAACCCCCAGGCGTTCATCCGGCCCTCACCCACCTCGGGCACCCTCGGTGGGGTCGCCAGGGCGACGCGGGAGACCATGGTGCTGCTGGAGGCGGCCGGCTACGACGTGATCTTGGTGGAGACCGTCGGCGTCGGGCAGTCCGAGGTCACCGTGTCCAACATGGTCGACTGCTTCTGCTTCCTCACCCTCGCCCGCACCGGCGATCAGCTGCAGGGCATCAAGAAGGGCGTCCTGGAGCTTGCTGACCTGGTCGCGGTCAACAAGGCCGATGGCAACCACCAGCGAGATGCGCAACGCGCGGCGCGGGAGCTGGCCGGTGCGCTGCGGTTGATCTACCCTACCGAGTCGCTGTGGCGCCCGCCGGTGCTGACCACCAGCGCTCTGGAGGGCGCCGGGCTGCGCGAGTTCTGGGGCACGGTGTGCCACCACCAGCAGGTGCTCGGTGACGCGGGGGAGCTGGCCCGCAAGCGCAGCCAGCAGCAGGTGGACTGGACCTGGGCCATGGTGCGCGAACAACTGCTGGACCGGCTCCACGATGATCCCGCGGTACGTGCGCTCCGCACGGAGACCGAGCAGCAAGTGCGCGAAGGGGAGGTCACCGCAGCCCTTGCTGCCCAACGGATCTTGACCGCGTTCGACGGTTGAGCACGCGTTTTCGCTGCCCGTCAGCGAATTGATCACAGCGGGTCTGATCCGGAACCGCCTGTCCACCCAGCACCTGTCGGTGCAGTGCTGGTCAAGCCGAGTGGCCGGGTTCGAAATCGGTGACGTCGCCGAAGCTGACCAACGAGCCGGTGTCGCCTGCCGTTCGGCCGGAGTCCGGCTCGAGCAGGAATGCGATGTGGTCACCCAGCGGTAGGCGCTCCACGATGGGGCCACAGAACCAGGCCACGGCGTCGTCGAGAATCGGCAGGCCCTGGGGGCCCTCGTGCCAGGCGCAGCGGGCGAACTTGTCGACCTGGTCGCCGGTCTGCTCCCCAAAAAGCCGCGTCAGAGCCAGATCGTGCGCGGCGAGCACGTGCACCGCGAGGTGTCCGGACTGCGCGGCCACGCGGTAGGTGTAGTTCTTGTTCGACAGGCCCACCAGGAAGCGGCGCGGATGGATGCTGACCTGCGAGGTGAAACCGACCAGGCAGCCTGCCCGCTTACCACCTGCGGCCGTGGTCACGACGAACATCGGGTAGTTGAGCTGCGCGACCAGTGCCTCGAAGGCTGCTCCCTCGTCGTGCTGGTCAGTGGTCATCGCCCCATAGTGGCAGCCTGAGAGACTGACGCCATGAACGAGTCCGAGGACGGCCAGGTGTGTTCGGCCAAGAAGTGCCGCACCGAGGCGAGCTGGGCGGTGGTGTGGAACAACCCCAGGCTGCACTCTCCGGAGCGGGAGAAGGTGTGGCTGGCGTGCGACACCCACCGGCGGAGCCTCGCCGACCACTTGGCCGCGCGTTCTTTCCTGAGGCGGGTGGAACCCCTGGAGTAGGGGAGTTTCTGCTGGACCACGTATGCCTTCGTAACCTTCTGTACCTCGAGTCCGGTCGTTGGGCTCGACTCGTGAAGACCGCACCGTCCATTGCTCCGCAGATTTGTCGATACCCGCCTTGGCATCGGTCGGCGTTGAGAACGTGGCAAGTGGGGAACGGCCGGGCGCGTCCGATCGTCCAAGCGATACCGTCTGGGTGTTCAGCCCCCACCGCAGAGGAGATGGCGTGCCCCACCTGGAACGGGAAGGGCACACTGTTTCGCGAAACAGGCCGCTCAGGTCGTAAACTACACGCGCACAGAATGTTTCATCCCCCACATGAAGCAAAGACGAAGATCTGGTGGCTAGGTTTATCCCCGTTCCATCCCCACAGGTGGGTGTCACCGAGGGTTTACAAGCCGATTGCGGACCGGACGCAAACGCATCACATGACAAACGCGGCAGCATTCCCCGCTGAGCTCTGGGGCATCGACGAGCTGGCCGAGCACCTCGGCACCTCCAAGGACTTCGCCTACACGTTGGTGGCCGAACGAAAGATCGGCCACCTCCGCATCGGGAAGCTGGTGCGCTTCACCCCGGAGCACGTCCTGCACTATCAAGCCTCGGTGGCCGTGTCCGTCGAGACGAGGCACACCGGTAGGCGTGCCTCGTCGGCTGCACAGGATTCTCCAGCGCCTGCCGCCGGGGATGTAGTCGCTCCGGTCGTCCGCAACATCGGTGGGCGCCCGCGCGCTGCCGCCCGGACCGGTGCGCCCACCGACAAGGTGTTCTCCTGATGGCCCGCCGCTTACCCGCCGCGGTTCGCGCGGTGAAGGGGTCGAAAAGCGTCGCCTTCCAAACCCGCTGGTACGACGCGGCAGGGAAACGACACGCAGCAACCTTCGACACCGCAGCCGAAGCCGGCGCCCACTACCAGGAGATGATGCGCAACCGTCGGCGAGGCCTCAACGCCGACCCGATCCCGGGGAGGACGCTGTTCGCCGACTGGCTGGAGACCTGGTGGCAAATGCGGGATGTCCGAGCCTCGACGCGCTCCGTGGACCACAGCATTATCAAGCTGCACATCGCGCCCCACTGGGGCGCCCAGCGTTTGGTCGACATCAAGCGGCCCGCCGTGCAGGAGTGGCTGCGGGAGCTAACGCGCGGAGGTGCCGGCACTCGGGGACCAGCGATGCGGCCGCTGCGGCCAGGCACGGCAAACAAGGCCCTGGCGCTGCTGCGATCGTGCCTGGATGCTGCCGTCGACGAGGGATTTCTCGCGGAATCTCCGGCGGCCCGGGTCAAGCAAGTGCCCAGTGACACGCACGAGCGGCGCTTCTTGCAACAGTGGGAGCTGGTCGAGCTGGAATCAGCGATCCACGAATGGTGGCAGCCGATGATCGCGTTCGCCGTCGACTCGGCGCTGCGGATCGGCGAGTTGGCTGCCCTGCGCGTGGGTGACGTCGACTTGGCGGCGCGGGAAGTCCGCGTTCGGGGCAGCGCCGCCGAAATCGCGAAGCGTTTTACGGGAGCCGAGTCGCAGAGGCAGATCACCGACACCAAGACCGCGCGGGGGCGACGAGTGGTCCCCACGCTGACCGATACGACGGTGGCGCGCATCGCGGCGATGATCCTCGAGCGGGGTCTGGCAACAGACGACTTCTTGTTCACCGGCACCCACGGCGGCGTGCTGAGCCCACGTGCGTGGCGCGCGCGAGTCTGGCACCCGGCCGTGGCCAAGGCAGGTCTTGCCGGACCGCTGCCAACCCCGCACAGCCTCCGGCACACAGGCATCTCCCTGTGGATCGCCACCGGCGAAGTCGGACTCATGCAGATCGCGATGTGGGCGGGGCACGGGTCCGTCAACACCACCTACCAGATTTACGGCCACCTGATCAAGACGGACACCAGCACGACGAATGCCCGGTTGGAAGAAATGCGGAACGAGTCCTTGGCCATCCGACACGGCAATGTGGTGCCGCTGCGGACTGCCTGAACTGCCGCCGTACGGGGTGATACCTCGGCGGTTCTGCATAAACAACCCCAGCCCCAACCTCGTAAGTGCCTCTGAGCTGCGCACATAGCGATTGCATACCCGCATAAATGCGCCTAAACTGGATAAAAATGCAGGACCGGCATAACCAGATACCGACGGAGATGAACCGATGCAGACGGACTCACCAACACCCTCCTGTCCGTCCGGGAGTACGCCGCCGCCACCGCCCAGACCGCGGCAGCCGTTCGGGCACAGATCGCCGCCGGAACGTGCCGGTGGACGTGGTGGCTCCGCAGGGCCGCCCCAGGCGGTCGCCCGAGGTACGCCGTGACGCGGGCCTCCGTCGTTCGCCTCCTCGGCGAGGCCTCGCCGTGAACCGCCGCCGCGTGCTCGCTGCGCTGCTGGCCGGGGTGCCCCTCACCCTCGGGGTCGGCGCCGGGACGGCTGCCGCGGCGCCGGCGGCCCCGCTGGCGGGTGCCATCACCACCCCCGTTGATCAGGCGCCCGCCGGGCCAGGTGCGACCACGTTCGCTCTGGGCGGGATGCAACGCGTCGTGGTCCTGAGCTGCCAGCCGGCTCCGGACCGGCTGGCGTGGGCCGTGCCTTCCCATCCCGGGGTGGTGGCGTGGATGGCGCCCCCCGTCGCGTACATCTCGGGCACCATCCCGATCATCGACACCGATGCGCTCGGGTGGCCAGTCGAGCTTGTCGGGTTGGGCAGCGACGGGCCGGGCTCGGTGCCGGTCTTCCGGTGCGGCTGCGTCGAAAATCACTCCGGCGCGGCGGGCGGCGGCCAATCGGAGCTGAGCTGGGGCGACCCCGGCCAGATTTCCTCTACCACGGCCACCGGGCTGAAAGTGATCAATCCTGCCGCACGCCCCGGCCCCGGTGCCGCGCTGGCGATTCTCCCCGGGGCCTCCGGCACCGATTCACCGGCGATCGGGGCCCGCCCGATCACCACCACCGCCGCATGGGCGCCGGGCGCCGCGGCTCCTGCCAGCACAGCTCCCGGTGGCGCTCCCGCGACGGGCCCGGTGGCACCGGCGTACTCCGGCACCCCGGCTTACTCCGCGCCGTCGGGCCAGACCTCACCCGAGGGCGGAGGCGGAACACCGTGGGGTTCCATCATTTTCGGGATTCTCACCGTGCTGTTCGCCGCCGGGTCCCGGCTGACTTCGAGAAGAATCCGGCGTGAGCAGGACGTCGAGAAGATTCCGCTGCGCGCTCACCTCTACGGGATCGCCGCCGCCGTCACCGGCCTGATCGCCGCCGCCTTCGCCCCCACCTCGCCGGGTGGGTTCCTCGGGGCGGCCGTACTTTCCGTGACCGTCGGGCTTGTGCTCTCCGCGCAGCGGGCAGCCCACGCCGGGCAGGTGGTGAGCGTGGCGGCGCTGGTGCGGACCGCGCGAGTGCAGTGGCAGTGGGCCGGCGCCCTCACCCCCGACCGCATCGCGGCCCTGGAAGGGATCAGCGGGTGGAGCTGGCACGCCCGGAGCACCCGATGGGACCGAGGGTTGCACGCCGCGAAGACCCACATCGCCCGACACGGGAATCTCACGACCACCGACACGACGGTCGTCGATGGATTCGCGTTGGGGCGCTGGATCACCCGGCTGCGCGCAGATCACCGCGCCGAGAGCCTCACCCGGGAACAAGTCGACACCCTGCAAGCCCTGCCCGGCTGGGTTTGGGGCACCCCGGGGGAACAACCCTGGCGACGAGGTGTCGGGTACCTGCATGCCTACGCCGCAGAACACGGGAGCGCAGCGCCACCGCTGAGCGTCGTCGTCGTCGACACCTTCCCGCTGGGGCGCTGGGTCGCCGCACGCCGGCGGGACTACCACGCCGGCACCCTCAAACTCGAGCGCATCCGCGCGTTGGAAGCCCTGCCCGGCTGGAGTTGGCAGCACCACCACGACAGGTGGCGCCAACGCCTCGCCGAGCTCCGCGACCTCGTCGGTGTGCACGGCACCGTGCGCGCCGCGTGCACCACGCAGGCCGGCAACCCCCGGCTGGGGAGATGGGTGCAGATCCAACGCACCGCCTACCGCGCCGGGACTTTGAGTCCCGACCGCATCCACGCACTGGAAGCACTACCCAGCTGGGAGTGGAACCCCCGGCAACCACCCACCCGACGGGGCTGAAAGGTCACGGGAATGCCGATATCGGCCTCGGCGGATCACCACAGCCCGGTGCAGGGCGGGTGGACCGCCTCCGCCGAGGGTGCCGCTGCGTGCGGTCGGGATGTCCAGCAGCACGGTGGCGGCGGCGAGAGAGGATGCTCCACCCTTGTTGGACCAGGCGCGGCGATGGGGCAGCGCTGGAGAGGATGCGGCTCGGTCAGGAATCGACGTGGGCGACACCCCAGCGCACCAGCAGTGCGTAGAGGCCGCGGACGGCGGGCTCCAGCGCTTCCGCGAGTATCCCCACCAAGCCGTCGACCGCGACATCATCGAGCATTGTGGTCATGACCGCGAGCATGACCCCTACCTCGTGCGGCGAACAACCAACACCAGACGACGAAACCACCAAGCAGGACCAACGTTGGGCGGCTCGCCGCCCGCGGGCAGCCGGGGAAAATGGCGCCCCACCGCTACTCGGGCAGGTTGCGTGACCGGTGATTCGCGGTATCGGATAGGCGTTGCTCGACGGGCAACCCAACCAGCCCATCAGCGGGTGCGGCCTCTTCTCGGCGATACCTGACCTGTCGCAGGCACCGCCACGGCCCGGTGGCCCACGACACACGAGGCGGGTTGGGTGCTCGGCTCAGGCCGCCGCCGCCGGAGTGAGGGGGAGCTGGTAGGTCTGCGCGATCGCCCGGTGGTGCAGCGCCAGGTCCAGCGCGTCGAGCACCGCTTGGCGGGGACCTGAGCGGCTCAGGTGGCGGGCGTCGATGCCCAGCCGGCACAACCCGCCCCGGCGGGTGGTGCGCCCGGCGCCCAACACCATCGCCCGGCACCGCCACGGCTCGGTCCTGTTTCCCCCGCCCACCTCGAGCACTCG
>JAABUK010005551.1_pt1 | contig 19481 bp, 21 predicted proteins | sample 5559141 | NCBI WGS metagenome assembly JAABUK01 (sample SAMN10711869, study PRJNA513367) | rock metagenome | isolation source: Antarctica rocks | place: Antarctica: Victoria Land, Pudding Butte nord | collected 2016-01-03 | reverse complement strand
AGCGTTTCACACCAGAGGCTTGTTCCTTCACCTACCTTGATGATGGTCCCCAATGACATTTTGTTGCAACAGGAGCAATGGGTCGCCTCCGCATGCTCCAGTCGCTCCACCTCCACACCCTACATACGATCTTGCAGAGGCAAGTAGCTTTCAAAATTGTGGTGACTGATCATATACGGTGAACTGCAGAGGGCACATGTGTTACAGGACATTCATGACAATGCCATTCTGTGCAGGTCGTTCAATTTGCGCTTGCTGAAGATGCGGGCGAGCTTGGTGACGTCACCACCTTGTCTACGTATGCTAGCACAATTTTTTGGCATTTGGCTGCAAGGACTGTTGTCCAGAGCCGTCAGCCTTTTTTTTAAAGTTTGCACAGGGTGAACACACTCACTGCTTGTTCTGGCCGTACAGCAGGTATGTTGTTGATGCAGTGTCCCAGAAGATCTAGAAGGACAAGCTACCTTCTTAGCAAAAGCTGATGGAGTCCTGGCTGGGTTAGCTGTAGCAGATCTTGTAAGCCATGATGGCTCTGCCTATGTCATGTTAGCCCAGATGCTTGGCATGTACCACGCTCCAACAACACCGCAGCATACAAACTCCTGGCTGACTACTTGTGCATGATGTGCACTTTGAACACAGCTCTTTTCACACTCCATTATTTGGTACAGGTTTTCTCCACTGTAGATCCTTGCTTGTCAGTATCTTGGTCTGGCAAGGATGGAGATCATGTCAAATCAGGAACTAAGTTTGGGGTTGTAAAAGGCAGTGCGCGATCAATACTTGTGGCAGAGCGCATTGCTTTGAACTTCATGCAGCGCATGAGCGGCATTGCAACTGCCACTGCTGCAATGACAGACAGAATGCAGGCAAGCACTTTCCCTTTCACAAGGTAGCCATTTGTGCAAGAAAAGGCACCATACATGTCAGTGTGCCATAACAGTGTAGCATTCAGTGGCCTCTTTGCAGCTTCAGGTGATGACCTGAGACCACGAGCACTCTTGCCCACATGAGTTTTGTCATTACCGGTGATGTCACAATGTCCAATGTATCGTGCTGCAATGCATACCATATACTCCACGCCTCCCAGCACCACTTGCTGTTGTCTTTGACACAGTCTGCCTGTGCCTGGAAGGTGTGTTGTTGCAGCCTACCAGCCCCAACTTAGCGGACAAACAGTAAAACAAGATGACAGCCCTGTAAGCATAACATTCTAGTCACATCAAGCCTTGACAGCATGCATGCCTGACAGGGCACTTCTGCTCGCATCTTGGAGACAAGGAAAACAGCCCCTGGATTGAGGCTACCAGACAAGTGGGCAGTACTTATTGGTGGGGGCAAGAACCATAGAATAGGCTTGTTTGACATGGTCATGATCAAGGACAACCATGTCACATCAGCAGGGGGTGTTGTACCTGCCATCCAGCATGCTCAGGTTTGCCTTCAAAGCGGTTGCTGGCATCTGAGCAGCAGCTTTACAACATTGCGTGTCCCATCCTGGCCTTTGTGCGTACAAAACATTTGCCTCTGAAGTTGACGCTTTGAGCTTGTCACCTGAGTCATCAAAACTACAAGAATATACCTCAGCTGGGGCATTATGCCTCTTGCCTTTGGCAAGCTTGGTTGAATATGTGCTGGCTGTATGTTATATTGAGTTGGTACGTCAACAAGCCTGTTGCCAAGCCTCATTGCATTGTACAATTGGATGCATTGGTTAACCACAAAGCATGCCAGTGGGGCTCTCAAGTCCATTGTCAGTATGTATGCATGTGTGATCTGTAGGACTGGGTGCGGCGAAAACACAAGAACATTCCAATTGAGGTGGAGACTCGAACCTTGGAGGAGGTGAAGGAGGTGCTGCACTTCCTGGAGTCTGACAAGCATAGCCTTGTGAAACGCCTCATGCTGGACAACATGACCAAGCTGGATCCCTCTGCTCCAGGTACACACTGCTGGGCTTGCCTGCATGGCCACGGCATGCTTGCTTCAACTGCTGCTGAGTGTCACCAATGAGACTTTTGTCAGTCTTGCTTCACTCATGAGGCCTGTGTTATGCTTGTGCTTTCTGTCGTGGCGGGCAAACTGTGGCATTTCTACAGTGCAGCCTGCCTGGCTCATCGTGTTGCGTGCGTGTCACATCTGCCTCTTGTTATTGTGCCTCTCCTCATTCCACTCTTTCCAGGCATCTGTTAAAAGTTTATGTTGCAGAGATAGACAGCATCTGGCTTATGTCTCTACCAGGACTCACTTGCTCTTGCAACTTGCGCATAACAGGTTGAGCTCTGGGATGTGTGTATTATGCAGGTGGTGTTGATGTCAGCATGCTGAAGGAGGCGGTCAAGCTGGTCAATGGCAGAGTTGACACAGAGGCTTCTGGCAATGTCACAATAGACACAGTCAAAGCGATTGCACAGACTGGAGTCACATACATCTCGTGTGGCGCCCTCACACACTCTTTTCAGGCGCTTGATATATCGCTGAAGATAGCTATATTAGATTAGTGGGGCCCTTGCAAGTTGGCAGTTTTGGTTTTTTCACAAAAAGCTTTTCCTTGTGGTCTGCAGCAGTGAATCAGTGTATGGCACCAAAGAGCACACCAGGTCTTTTTGAGATGCTGTGACATCAGAAGGAAGTTACATTCATTGAGTCAAGTGATGGAAAGAGTGTGCCAACAAATGCTTTAGAAGGGGGTAACAACCGTGTTGCAGCATCAATTTGCTGCACAGGTACACTGCAGGATGTGCTGAATCTATGTCATGGTTTGATATTTGTACATAATCGTCATTGCCAGCTTACTTCACAACTACTACTTCCTGACTCATGCTGGCTCTGTGCAACAATGCGAGTTGCCGCTTGGACAAAGCGGCAATGCCTGTTGCACATCATTGCCATGTGAAGTGCATTCAGCAAACTAGCAGCAAAACCACAGAACAAAGTAAAGGCCTTTTCCCAGATGTTCCTGCAGAAACCTTCCAGTGTGTGCGCGCAAGACTGAGACAACTGCTGCTGAAAAAGGCATGATTGGTGCAGATGCGGTTGACTACAACCTGTGAACTGCGATCCTGCAGGTCTCGTAGAGATGTAGCAGATGATTGATTTTGGTTGCCAGAGAGCTTGAATCACAAATATGGACACTGCTGGTGATTTTTTAACTGCCTTGTTGGAGATACACCTCGATTGAAGCTCTTTGGAGTGCTGCAACACCAGCAGTACATTTGCAGGCTGTGTTCAAGTGAGCAATGTGGAGGCTCCTGTCCTGTGATAGCTCTGTGTGCCGCTGTGTCTGGACATTATCTGTTCGGAGAGCCTGTGGATGCAAGTCCTGCATGTCGTCGTTAAAGAGACCTTGATCTGACGCGAGGCTTCCCCTCATGCTCAGATAGTGCCCGGCTATAAACTCGTTGATACTGCTGCCTGAGGTATGGACAAGCTCCATGCCAGCAATTGAGGGCACAGAGAGCGGAACGTGTTGACTGACTTCGCTTCGAGGTGTCAGGATCGTGCGGGCGGCGACTTCTTTACGCAAGTCGTACTCCTGCCTGAGCTCGAGGTCATCGGCGCCAGACTTGATACACAACCGTGCAGAGGACCACTGTGCGGCTCACGAATTCACACTTCAGAAATCTCGGACAACCAGAAGAGATGCGGTGCCGCAGTTTGAGTTTCCTCACCTTCCTGTTCAACAGCCAATCAAAAAAGCCTCTCTGAGTACAGGATAAGCCGTTATCCATGGGGGCTTCGAGCTCGGGACTTGCCACACGCCCTGCTTGCGTGTGCACGGGACCGCTGCGTTTGCGTCATCACCTCTGGTTCGCTGTGGTGTTTTGAATCAAATCTGAGCAGCTCCGTCCCTTCTCACAACTCAGAAGGCTTCCAATGACTGCATACAAGTGACTAATCTTGATGACAAATTGGTGAAGCGCAAGCTTCTCTGCAGGCGTTACATCCAGTTCCAATTGGGCAGCGTGATCGCTTTGGCGTGCGATGCCAGCGTCGAACTCTGCGGAAACTCAAAACCGCTGGTTTCGGCTTTGTGAGAGACTTAGCAATCTGATCGCTGACGAAGTTTATGTGCATCCCGTGAAACTGTGCATGCACCGTCCTGCCGTTGCAAAGCCGACTTGCATATACTCACAAACGTCTTGCGCTGAGTCGCTGACGCAGTGGTCCCTTGCCGTGGGCTTTTTACAAGAATTCCCTTGAGAGGAAAGCAGTCAGCAAGGTAAGCGCGAGTACCCAACACGGCTACTTGCACGGCTATCATTCGGCCAGTCCACCGCCCTTTTGCACGTTGGCTGACACGTTCCTACACAGCAGGAATGGAATCAACGTCATTTCGTCAGACCGTGGATATTGACTTGAGATGGAACAAGGATAGCCCTATGAAGCTGTGTTTTGCCAATCCAGACAGTCAAGAGTACCAGTCAGAGTGGCACGCCTTACAGCCACCTTTGCCAGGGGCTACAGTACTGTCCCAGAATGTCTTGGATTATGACATATGGCCCAGCAAGGACAACTGCATGCGCTGGTCTCATGATGCACAAGTGAAGGAGGATGGCTCTGCAGTGCGTGCCATTGTCCGCGCCTGCAGGTCTCCTGCTTCGTGTGGTGGTGGACGATACCCACACACAGATGGCGCCTCTTATGCAGTACGTCAAACAACTGGAGGCTGATAAGACAAGGCTGCAGGCCAGACTTGACAGGCACATACAGATGAGCTGGAATGCTCGCAACCAACTTCACGTGTATGAGTGCGACCTACATGGCATGACCATTGGTGATGGCACTGCACAGAAAATGCTAGATCAAGAGTGGGCAGCAGTAAATCAGATGGTAGCTAATACCAACCGAGATATCAACTTCAGGGTAATCTGTGGTGCTGGCTCTCACAACAATGGGCCCGCCCCCATGAAGAAGTTTGTGAAGGACTGGTTCGCCGGCAAACGTCTCCTGTATTCCTCAGAGGCAAACGAGGCAATCTTCTTTCATGTCATCAAAAACAGGGGCAATTGACTCAGTCAGTCATTATCAGTCACTAGTGTCCCGAATCAAAACACTGTCCAGCATCAAGTGCAATGCAGATAGCTTGTTCAACAACTGTAGCAAACAGGTGTGTTGTTGGGCTCTGCATATTTGTGCATCCGGAAGAACATGATTCCTGATCCAATCTGTCATTGACATGTAGTGTATGTGCATGACTGGTCAGCAAACTTCATAGCAAAGTAGACCCAATCCAAATTCTTTGAATGTCAGTGAAACACATGTTCTCACCTGAGTTCATGGAGCACCTTGTGCCTACACCATGCTATGTAGATAGACTTTGTATGATATGCAAAGACGTATGACCTCTGTGTAGTAGTAGTCAAAGTGACGCTGTTTGCGGTGCAGCCACAGGGCCAGCGCACACAGCCATTGGAGCGAACTTTGCAATGCATGCTACACAGCAGTAGTTTCTTGCAGTCATGGGTGTGTCACACGACAAATGCAAGCAGTATGCGCAAGCACATGACTAACAAAGCTGGTGTACTGCTTGCATCATGGCAGAACATGCATGTGTTGTGGGTCTGCCCACCTACGCACTGCAATGCCGATGAACCAAGCAACTTCCCGCCTTGCGCAAAGCAACATGTCAAGCCTATCAAACAACACAAAGCCTCATGTGGGGAATGTTCATTCTTGTGTAACATGCATTATACAGACTAAACGACCTCTGAAACAACACCAGCGCCAACAGTCCTGCCACCCTCACGAAGAGCAAATCTTAGACCAGGCTCCATAGCAACTGGAGCGATCAGCTCAAAGTCGGCTGTAACATTGTCTCCAGGCATTACCATCTCAATGCCGGCAGGCAGAGTCACAGTTCCTGCACGCAGTGTTGCACTTTGGCACGTAAACACCATGCACGTATGCAACTGACATGCATGTTGCTCCATGACATAGCATCAACAGCACTTCCGCCATTTACTGTCTGACAGCATACTATCAGACACGCATCCTATCAGACATACCCCATCACCTGTCTAGTACACTTGTAGAGAGGAGCAAAGATGAGCTTCAACACAAAGATACAATTGCATCAGCAGGGGCACAGTACCAGTCCAGCTCACCGGACAAGTAACAGGGGAATGAGTCATGACAGTAAGCAGGGAAAGTGGAGTACACCACGTCGCATTACCTGTGATATCTGCAGTCCTGAAGAAGAACTGAGGCTTGTAGTTAGTGAAGAAAGGCGTATGTCGACCACCCTCTTCCTTTGTGAGGGCATAGATCTCGCCCTTGAACTTCTGGTGGGGTGTCACGCTGCCAGGTTTGCACACCACCTGACCACGCACTACATCATCTCTCTGAATACGCCGCAATAGCAGACCCACATTGTCACCTGCCTGCCCCTCGCTCAGAGACTTCTTGAACATTTCCACACCTGTAGGGGACCAACACTTGTTCTTGCTTTGACACAGTGACAGCGAAGAGCCCTGCAGCACGCATGCTACAATATGGTTTACTAATCAAGATGGCTTTCATATGCAAGCCTGCATGCAAGGCGTTGACAAGACTGTCTAAGCCAGGTAGGCATGCCACACTGAACTGCACAGCAAAACATCCAAGGATCAAGACAGCCATTGAAGCCAGCGGTACTGAGACAGCATCTGATCTAGCCAGCGTTTCAGTGACGATGCTCTGCGTTTACCTGTGACAATGGTCTTAGTAGCAGGCTGGATGCCTATGATCTCGATTTCTTCCCCAACCTTGACAATACCCTGCTCAATGCGGCCTGTCACCACAGTGCCTCGGCCTTGGATGCTGAAGACATCTTCTACTGGGAGGGAGAAGGGGCGGTCCAGGGCCCTGGTTGGGTCTGGGATGTAGTCATCAATAGCTTGCATCAACTCCAAGATGGCTTTCCTGTATGCACATGGCTCAGTGTCAGGCAGGTGCAGCTCATCAGTTGCCATGCAGGGAAAAACAATTGACTTTGTGTAATTTGACTGGGGTTGTGTATTTTGACTGAAATTGCGTGTTTGGACTGGGTAAGGTGTGCTGATGACTTTGCCAGCAGATGCGTGGGCTGCAAACATCATGCTCAATTCCCATGTGTCATTTGCGTAGCCAATCCTTGGGAGCACTATGTGTATGATAAAGTGAATGCAGTCTGTGATTTGCTGTGTGACGCAAGTGTCCTATCTCCTGCAAGTTTCCAGGCTATCTCTCTTCCCAGCCTTTCTTGGACTGTGTGTGATGGCTTATCAGCACGCATAACACAGGCTGATGTTACTGACATGTCTTGCACTTTGACACCAACTACAATCTAAGCGCAAAACATCACCAGCAAAAGACCCTGACAGCAACAATCAGACACTCACTTGCCAATCTCTGGGTTGTCTCCCTTAAGAGCCGCCAGGGCTGACCCCCTGACAATAGGAATGTCATCTCCAGGGAACTTGTAGAAGGACAGCAGCTCACGCAGCTCCATCTCTACAAGCTCAACCAGCTCCTCATCCTCGACTGCATCAATCTTGTTGAGGAAGCAGACAATGCTGGGCACACCCACTTGCCGTGCCAGCAGGATGTGTTCCCGTGTCTGAGGCATGGGGCCGTCTGTAGCTGACACCACCAGAATGGCACCGTCCATCTGTGACAGCAAGCACATAATTGGGCGCACATGTGGCTGCTGAGTGAATAACAATATGAGAGTGGGAAGACTCCTGGATGAGATGCCTTAGGTACACCCCATTACTGATGACACAAGCCACATGTGAGATGCCACGCAATTTTTGCAAGCTGCATCAAGCTGTACTCTGTGCAGAGCAAAGGCTGCAAGTTTTGTTCTGCATGGCAAGCTGGCAGGAGTGTCGAACACAACAATGCTTTGAAAATTGGGCAAGAAGGATCCCTGCACAAGCAGAAGCTGTATGATTATACCTGTGCTGCTCCTGTAATCATGTTCTTGACGTAGTCAGCATGTCCAGGGCAGTCAACGTGAGCATAATGCCGCTTGTCTGTCTGGTACTCCACTGCAGGCAGCATTTCTGTTCATTTAACCGACAAATGCCACAAGAGCAAGCATAGCAAACCAGACATGCATTTTCGAAGTCGCACAACTGCAGCACCTTTGCAAAAGCAACAACACGTGTTTCACAGAAGGCTTAGGCCAGCAACATGAACTGCTTGTGATGGACTCATACCATGTGCTGTGGCAATGGTGATACCACGTGCCTTCTCTTCTGGAGCCTGTCAGCAACATGACCCCGGTCTCAGCCAATTTTTCATCATGTGCACTGCAAAATATATGGTGCAACACTAGGTGAATGTTTGCCTCTGCAAAACAACTTACTTTGTCGATTTGCTCGAAGGCTGTGGCAGTTGCACCACCTGTCTCTGCTAGTACCTGTACAGATCATCCCATGAATTCCCAGAAGATTGTAGCTTGCTGAACTTTACACACTGTCTAATGTCACAAGCCATATAAAAATGCCTGTAACGTTGTCTGTTACTGTCGATATGAGCTCCTAAATCTGCTGACCTTGGTGATGGCTGCGGTGAGTGTCGTTTTGCCATGGTCGACGTGACCTATCGTGCCAACGTTTAAGTGCTGCTTGGTTCTGGTGTTGATGTCATATGCAGGGGCTGCAAACCCCCTGCGCCAGCATGCAGCCGCCAGGCCATCATGACTTTGTGCGCTAAACCTGCATCAAAGAGTACTTTGCTGACTTGATGCAGGTTTTTGTTTTCATCGGGAAGGACGTGCGTCTACTGTCCATGTCGTTGAATACCTGGACAATAGCTCGGACGCTGCGCAAGGGCTCTGATGATGTGCACAAGCACCTCTGTATGACACAGCACTGGCCAAGGCACCGACTGCCCTCCTACCGAGAGCAGCAGTCATGATTGCTGCAATCAGGCTGTCAGGCTGCGTGTTCACACTTTACTTTTGGCATGCGAAAGTCTGTGCGAAAGTGCGACTTGTCACAGACTTATGGCATTTAGTCGGCAATAGTCAGACGCACACACAGACGATGATGCAGACTGCACTGCAGTGTTTTGACTGCTGCTGTACGTAGGTGCCACATACAGATGATGCCTGCTTATAGCTATTCCATGACGCTTGCTTCGGGCCAAAGAACAACTAAAACATGCAGAACTTGTCAACGTTGCTGGTGTTTGGCGCTACGGGCGGAACAGGAAAGCATTTTGTGTCGCTGGCCCTCAAAGATGGCCATAGGATCAGGGCACTTGTGCGGGATCCCACAAAGCTGGCACTACAGAGTCCGAACCTGCAAGTGCAGCAGGGTTCTATTACCGACGTAGACAATCTTGATGAGTTAGTGCACGGAACTGACTGTGTAATCTGTATGCTTGGAGACGTCAAACTGCAGCGAAATGCCAAGATCAACACCGCATTCGTGAAGAAACTGATTCCGGCAATGCGGCGGCATGGCGTAAAAGGCTTCTTGTATCAGGCTGGAGGTCTGAGCACGCCTTACGAGGGGCAGTTGTCGGCAGTTTTGTGGACAATAAAGCACACTATTGCGCGCGGTTTCGCGGGTCAGCACGCAGACAACGAAGCTGTCATGAAATACCTGGTGGAGGAAGCCCAGGACATACAGTGGGTCGTCCATCGCGCGGGCATCGGCTCTGACGGACCATCAAAGGGAGTCCTGAAAAGGTCTGAAAGCAACTTCAGTATTGCCACCCATAGAGACTGTGCGGCCTACAACTTCTGCATCCTCACAGACTCCTCCGCGATCCATACTTGTCATTTGAGCTGTTATGCCAAGTAGGTGATGCAGTTTCATTTAGAATTGTGACAACTTCATTGAGACTTTGATCCGCCTTTATCAAGCATGCTAGAGCTCCTTTAGAACGCAAATCACGTGCAGGGAACACTAGAGTTCCTTTAAGGCAAGCTTGGTAGATTGGATTTCAGATACACGTTTCCACTAATTTGCAGAGTTTATCAAAATACCTGGATCATAGAGATTTACTCAATACAAATATGCAGTCAAGCAAGGGTATGCTAGGCTATGCTATGCATTGAGATGCATCTTGCAGGCTATATTTGCAGTCAAGAAACTAGAACTGCTGACCAACATACCTATACATATATGCCAGCTAGATTATATGTAGAGTTGTTGCGACAGCATTTGTATCATATATAGCTAATAGGTGTTGGTTACAGGGCCACAGGCTGAATACAGCCTTATTCTGGCTGATTATATAATATATGAAGGAACAGCTCAGATTGTCATCTATAGTGTGAATTGTGTGTAGCATTGCCGTTGGCTGTGCGTCTCTACTTCATAGCAAACAATTGTCGTAGGTCTATGATCTCAGCTGTTTGGCTGCCCAGATCAGCATGTAACCATCATGCTCTTCAAATGTCTGCATGTGACAATGGTACAACACGATCAACGCATCATGAACTCAGTAATAGCAGCTGCTCTATTCACGGACTATCTGCCAGCAGGATGGCCTCAATGTCCTGGTCTGTCATGTGAGAACGCACCCCTGGCTCGCTGCCCCTGCATCAATATTTAACGTACCCTGTCATATGTCATCCATATCTTGTGATGACAAAGGCATACTTTGCTCACAATTCACAGCTCTGAGTGAAAAGCGTGCTTGCAAGCCAGTTGACCACATCAGCGTTGCTCAGATAGGATGGCTGTGCATGAACGTCATGGCAGCATATGAGGAAGGCGGGTCACCTGAGGTCTAGAAAGCTGCTGTGTCCAGCAAGAAGTTCCACAGCATGAGCTCCAGGGAAAGCAGGCTCAGAGCTGGCCTGCTCTGACACAACAGCACTGGGGTTCTCTGCAGCCTGTGACCCACCATGTTGATGAGCATTGATGCTCATTGCCTCTATTCCAGGAAGTAGACCAGCTTGCAAAATTGCCTCTTGAGACGCTGCAGAAGCATCCCATCTCTGTGGAGAGCTGGGTGTCAGCAGAGTGTCGAACCCCGTCAGCATATCATCCAAGCTCATGACATCACCCAACATCTGGTCGGCCAGGACACTGTGGGCATTGTCAAAGTCGGGGATGCCCTCTGTCTGAACTGCTGCTTGACTAAAGGAGCCCATAACAACTGAAGCCTGGAGTGCAGCCTCATCAGCAACAGGCCAGCTGCTGAGGGGACCAAATGGCACTGGCGAGACATTGCGTCTGCCCACAGCTGAAGCAGCACTGGTGAAGCTTCCAGCGGTGGGACTTGGGCTGTCCTGTAAGCCAGCATCTAGCATGGCATACAGCTCGGCATGTGAAGTGCCTGAAGCCTGAGATGCAGCTGGGGTAGACGCCATCATGGGACTGCCAGCTGAGCCTGACATGACCAACCCAGCAGCAGCAGCAGGAGACTGTTGGTGCTCTTTGGTAGCTGGTACAAAGGGTGTCTGCCCTGTGACCACAGCAGCAGCAGCAGCCTGTGGCTTGTCTGTGGATGTGGATGCAGCAGCACCTTGGGCTTGGTCTGTGCTGGAGATACCAGCCTGTGCTGTCTGCACCACTGCACCTGCCAGTTCTGGCTGCTCACAGTCAGAGGTGGAACTGCCACACCTGACGTCATCATTGGCCTGGTGAGTACCAGATGGCTCCAGAAGTGCAGACACAGACCCATCTGCAATCTCAGCTAAGCATGCAGCTGGCTCCTCAGCTGAAAGTGGCTCCGCAACAAGCAAGGCGGCCTGATCAGTACTGACAGCACCAGGTGTGCTTTGGATAGGCATGTTGAGATCAGAGGAAGATAGTGTCCCTGCTGGAGCACTGCATGCCTGTGCAGCATCAACAGAGCGCTGCAGTGCATCTGCAAATTCAGCTATTCTGGGCAGCACCGACTCCTGCTCAGAGGAGAAGCTGGCACAAGATGCTGCAATGCCTAATTGCTGCATCCGCCTGATGAGGTTATTTAGAGTAGGACTTGACTTGCTAGGCTCTGCTGGTGCTGTGCTTGAAGACTGTTTGGCTAGCTTAAGAGGGAGTGGTCCTGTTTGACTATGAGCTTCTGGCTGTGCGTGGTCATCAGAGACAGCGCTTGACGCTTGGGCAGCTCCACAGAAGCTAGGGGGCGTGGTGGAGTAGGCAAACATGGGGTTGCTCTAGGTGGTGGCCATAGCTGCCAGTGGGGGAGCTGCCTTACTCTTCTCCTGCTGCCCTTCTGCCTGCTGCCCTTTCACACTTCTGAAGGGAGAGAATGCAAAGTGTGAGGGCTGAGTCTGTGTTGTTGACTGCGCGCTCACAACTGCTGTGCTGCTGACTGTGCGGCTGCTAGCATCAGCTGCCCTTCTAGACTTGGGGTGGTGAGAGGGGTTGCATGCTGCTCTACCCTTGACCAAGCCATGAGGGGACATGCCCTTACTGAAGGCCTGCATGCCAGTGCTGCTGCTGCTGTGACTCGTGCCCTTGTCCAGAGCACTATATGTCAGGCTCTTGCTCTCCTTAGAAGCTGACAATAGCCGCGTTTCTGCAGCCGGCTGGTCCAGCTTTGAGCCTGCCAATGTTGTGGCCGCAGTACCACCCCTGACTGCCTTCTTGTCAGCCGAATGGCTGCTCTTGGCGCAGTCTTTCAGGGGAGGGGAGGCGCTGGGTCTGGCCGGCTTGCTGCCATTGGACAGGTCTCGCAGGGGTGTTGAGCCAGGTTTTGGCCCAGCCGCAACCTTTCTGTCTACATCATGCTTGGGGGTACCAGGCTTGCTCGGGACAGCTTTGCCCTGAGCAGGGCTCTTCTTGAGAGCTGGCAGAACGGCCTGCACACACAGATACTGATCCCATCATGGCATGACTCATGCAAAAGCATGTGGTGTTAGCTTTGGCCGATATGGTCTGACTGCATAACTTGGCAACCTGGACCAACTCTGACAGCTGGAATCATTTTTTGCTAAGGGATTTGCCTCAAGTGTATATAAGCATGGGAACATGTGGTGGAGCAATAGGCATGTGGTGAAGCCAGCCCTCCACCATGTCCAGCGCATTCGTGGAGCACAGGTATGAGCTAGTGCACACTCTGAGCTTTGCACTCACCACCATGCAATGCATCACGCAATGGCAGCTGTAGTACAAAGTGAATTACCTGACTGCTTCCTGCTGCAGGGGGGTTAGCAGGGGAAGTCTGTGCAGCAGAGGGAGCTCCCTTTCCACTGTTCACAATGCCCTTTGCAGAAGGGGATGAAGAGGCAGGCACAGCCTCACCAGCTCCTGCAGGGGGGAGCTTAGGGGTGGGAATGTTGGCAGCCGTGCTCTTGGGCTGCTTGTCAGGCGTCACTGCTCCAGCCTGCACAAAGATACAAGCTTGACTCTTGTCTGAAGGCAAGTTTCAACAGAGCCTTATTCAACAGAGCAATAGACTCACAGTCAATCAGTGCATCTCTGCTAAAAGCCATGCAGATGCAACTTAACTGTGACAACAACGCACATCTTGTCACTGACATACATACACAGTTTGGAAACCTTGCAGGCAAAGCGCAAGTGCTGACACACAAGTAATATGCGGGACGCCTTTCAATACGTATTTGCTTCCCCAGCTGGGACAGACTGATGCTTTTGTCACTGAGGAGGCTGTGGCTTGGTACTTGAAAACAAAGCATGACAGAGGTTACAACACATCATATTCAAATGATGCCAGCTACTCTCAGCACACTGCATGTGAACACTATGTGTAGGTCATGCAAGGGCATGGTGCAGACTTTGATTGACATGGTCTTACTGCCTGACTTAGCAACACTGCAAACATGCATGAACAAACTCTGAGAGCTGACACCACCTCAGGCATGTGTCAGAATTAGGACATGTGGTGGAGCAATAAGCATATGCTGACGCCAGCCCTTCACCATGTCCAGCACATTGGTCGAGCACAGGTATGAGCTAGTGCACAGTCTGAGCTGTGCAATGACAATTGTGCAATGCGTTGCAGGACAGCAGCTGTAGTACAATGTGAATTACCTTACTGCTTCCTGCTGCAAGGGGGTTAGCAGGGGAACTCTGTGCAACAGAGGGAGCTGCCTTCCCTGAGTTGGAGGTGTTGACAAATGTTGCCCTTCCACTGCCCACAACGCCGTTTGCAGAAGGGGACGGAAGGGCAGGCACAGCCTTTCCAGCTCCTACAGGGGCATGGTTGGGGGTGGGGATGGTGGCAGCCGTGTTCTTGGGCTGCTTGTCAGGCACCGCTGCTCCGACCTGCACAGAGATACAAGCCTGGCTCCCGTCTGAAGGCAGGTCTCAACAGAGCATTAGACTCACAGTCAAACAGTGCAACTCTGCTGAAACGCAACTCAACTGTGACAACAACAAGTGTCTTGTCACTGACAGACACAGACAGTGTGCAACCTTTGCAGGCAAAGCGCAAGTGCTCACGCAAGCTGTATGTGTGACACGTTTCAAAACATGTTTGCTTCCCCAGCTGGGTCAGATTGATGCTTTTGACACTGAGCAGGATGTGTCTTGGTACTTGAAGACAAAACATGACACATGTGCTGCACATCATATTCAAATGATGGCAGCTACTCAAAACACACTGCATGTGGTGCTGTTTTCAAGTCATGCAAGGGCATGTGGTACAGGCTTTGGCCAAAGTGGTTTAGTGTCTGACTTAGCAACACTGCAAACATGCATGAACAAAGTCTGACACCTGAAACCACACTTTGATGAGAGATATGCCATAGGCATGTGTCAGAATTAGGACATGTGGTGGAGCAATAAGCATATGCTGAAGCCAGCCCTCCAGCATGTCCAGTGCACTTGTAGAGCACAGGTGTGAGGTATGCGCATCAGGTCTGGGTTAGCACTGTGCACTCACCACCATACAATGCATTACACAACAGCAGTTGTAGTACAATGTGAATTACCTGACTGCTTCCTGCTGCAGGGGAGGTAGCACGGGGAGTCTGTGCAGCAGAGGGAGATCCCTTCCCTGAGATGGAGGCGCTGGCAGGTGTTGCCTTTCCACTGCTCACGATCCCCTTTGCAGAAGGGGATGGAAAGGCAGGCACAGCTCCTACAGGGGCATGCTTGGGGGTGGGGATGGTGGCAGCCGTGTTGTTGGGCTGCTTGTCAGGCACTGCTGCTCCAGCCTGCACAGAGATACAAGCCTGGCTCCCTGTCTGAAGGCAAGTTTCAACAGAGCAACAGACTTATAGTCAATGAGTGCAACTCTGCTGAAAGCCATGCAAATGCAGCCCAAGAGTGACAACGACGCGCGTCTTGTCACTAACGAACACAGACAGTTCGAAACAGTCAGAAAAGCCTTGCAGGCAAAGCGCAAGCGCTGTCACACAAGTTGTAGGTGTGACGCCTTTCACAAGATGCTTGCTCTCCAGCTGGGACAGTTTGATGCTTTTTCACTGAGGAGGATGTGTCTTGGTACTTGAAGGCAAAACATGACACAGGTACGACACGTTATATTCAAATGATGGCATCTACTCAAAACAAACGGCATGTGATGCTCTTTTCAAGTCATGCAAGGGCATGTGTTATAGGCTTTGGCCAAAATGGTTTTAGTGTCTGACTTAGCAACACCGCAAACATGCATGAAAAGAGTCTGACAGCTGACACCACACTTTGTTGTAAGATTTGCCCCAGGCGTGTGTTAGAATTAGGACATGTGGTGCAGCAATAGGCAGGTGCTGAAGCCATCCCTCCATCATGTCCAGCACATTGGTAGAGCACATTGGTAGAGCACATTGGTAGAGCACAGGTATGAGATAGCGCACAATTTCAGCTGTGCAATTACCACCGTGCAATGCATTGCACAACAGTAGCTGTAGTACAAAGTGGATTACCTGACTGCTTCCTGCTGCAGGGTTAGCAGGGAAAGCCTGTGCAACAGACGGAGCTCCCTTCCCTGGAGTGGAGGCGTTGGCAGGTGTTGCCTTTACACCGCTCACAATGCCCTTTGCAGAAGGGGATGGAAAGGCAGGCACAGCCTTTCGAGCTCCTACATGGGCATGCTTGGGGGTGGGGATGTTGGCAGCCGGGTTGATGGGCTGCTTGTCAGGCACTGCTGCTCCAGCCTGCACAGAGAATACAAGCCTGGATCTTTGTTTGCAGGCAAGTCTCAACAGAGCAATGGATTTGAAGTCAACAGTGCCAGAGCTGTATTTGCTGAAAGCCATGCAAATACAGCTCTGGTGAGACAACAAAGTTAGTCTTGTCACTAACAAACCCCCTTGAACACCTTTATTGTAACAGTGACAACTTTGCAGACTACATGCAAGCACCTTCACACAAGTTGTGTCACTGTTCAAAATGTGTTTGCTTTGCCCAGCTGGGTCAAATTGATGCTTTTGATCTGAGCAGGGATGCGTGCTGTTGTCAAAGGCACCCCGTAAGACACAGGTACAGCACATCTTACTCAAATGATACCTGCTAGTCAAAGCACACTGCATGTGATGCTCTTTGTCAGGCATATTGCTGGGCGAGCCGCCTCAAGCAGATCCCTCAGCCTTGTCACCTCCTCACTGTGAGCCCTTGCCTCCATGTCCCTCTGCTGCTGCAGCTCCTGCACAACCTCACCATGCTGCTCTGTCACACGCTCAAACTTGGCCTGTGTCTGTGCTGACACGGCTTCCAGCTCAGCTCGAGAGAGGTGCAGATGCTCCATAGAAGCGTTGAAACGGCTCTGCAAGCCAGCCAGCTTCTTGAGAGACTCTGCCTTCAGCCTGCTCACATCTGCCTCAAGCTCACCAACTTTGTCTGCCAGCTGCTGGTTCTGCTCAGACTTGGCGGTCAGCTGGACCTACATCAGAAGAGCTGTGTTGGAGCCTGACAACGCAACAGCGCAAAGCACATGACTTGGTGTGGAGTGACTACAACACAGGGGCAGTGTGAATTTGCACTTGGCCTGATGTCAAATGCATGATGGCTTGTCATAACTGCAACAGCTGAGTTGGACAAAGGTAGCCTGGCTAAGCATGGTGAGAGGAAGCTGCCTGAAAGGCAATATTTGCGCTTGACTCAAAAAGCATGTCTGTCCAAGGGAACAGTAAGTACCTGCAGACGCTCTTGGGCCACAAAGCTGCGACCTATGTGGGTGGCATGCTGTGCAGCCTCTTTTGCAGCAGCCGTCAGCTGATGCTGCAGCTCCTCTTTCTGGCCTCCAAGCACAGCCAGCTGCCTTTCTGAGCCCTGCTTGCCTGCTAGAACATCCGCCATCTCTGCATGCAGACTGGTGCTGACTGCCTTCTGCTGCTGCAGCTTCTGGGTGGTGGTTGCCAGCTCCTCAGACAGGGTGTTGTTGCTTGTTTGCAGCTGGTGTAGCTGCTTCTGCGCTGCTGATCCTGATGTCAAGGCATCCACCAACTGAGCAGAGAGCATGTCAGAGCCTGCCTGTAGCTCTTGCACCTGTTCTGCAGCTTCTGATCTGCCTGCCAGAGCCTCGGAAAGCTGAGCTGACAGGTCAGCATGACCTGCTTGGAGCTGCTGTGCGTGTTGCTCAGCAGCAGCCTTGCCTGACAACGCTGCTGTGAGCTGAGCTGCGAGTCATCATTGCCTGCTTGGAGCTGCTGTGCATGTTGCTCAGCAGCAGCCTTGCCTGACAGCGCTGCTGTGAGCTGAGCTGACAGGTCACCATTGCCTCTCTGCAGCTGCTGTAGCTGCTTCCTGCCATCACCTTTCTCTGTCACCGCAATTGTTAGCTCTGATGCAAGCTGAGTGTTCTGTCCTCTGACTTGCAGCAGCTGCCCGCACACTGCAAGCTTCTCTGCTGTAAGCTCGTAGGCGTGCAGAGTAAGCTCTGTTTTGGCTGAGTGGGCCTCTGCCAGCTGTTGGCGCAGGTTGACACACTTGAACTCAGCAGCCCTCACCTCTCTGTCCTGATCAAACTTGCCATTTCTGAGGGACTCGGCTTGGTAAGCCAGCCTGTCACGCTGAGCTGTAAGTTCCTCAAGGCGCTGCTCTAAGCCTTTGCATAGATGATCTGAAATATACAGATCAGCACCAGACTCGGCGAGCTTGTGTGTTTGACTGTCACAGAAGGATTTGAGTAACTGGAGCTCAGCGGTCAGAGAAGCTGAGCTGTTTGCTTCAGCTATGCGGGCTTGTTCTGACTGCACAAGGTCCTGCAAGATAAAAGGAACCATGTCACAACAGGAAATGACAGAGGCTGTTGGCGTACAGAAGTGGCATGACCATAAGTTCAGTGCCTATGTTCTGATCGCTCTTAAGCGCCAAACAATGCAACCTGTTTTGGACATATCCTAGTCTGAGTACACGAACACAGGTGCTGCCTATGTGATGTCTGCTGGCAATGACATTACAGTCACACGCACAAGTGCATCAGGCAGATTTATGATACTGAAAGTGACGCATCAAACAAGCAGTCTTGTCTGCCTTGTCTTAACAAGCCACGCAGTTTGCAACACCCTGTGCCAGATCTTGCACATTGTGACAACAATGAGCACTATCTAGCTGCAAATTCACAGTCAGGCGCATGCATAGATGCGCCTAGCTCTTTGTTGACTGATAGTGGACAAATAGTCGAAATTTGGTGGTCATTGTGACTCATGGATCACATGTATTGATGTGAAGCATACGTGATTCAGTGCGAGGCATGCCATGATTTACACATCCTTCCCATGAGACATTCCCAAGACTGCGCGCACAGTGCATGACATACATTATTTTGAGCAGTCTCACCGTCTTGCTGAGCTCAAGGTTGGTGATGACATCAGACAGCTCAGCTGCATGTGACTGCTCGGCCCTGGCTGCTTTCTCCTCCAGAGATGACACATGGGTGAAGGTGCCATGCAGCCGCTCCTCAACCTGCTTCTTCTCTTGCCTGATGCAGCTTACCAAAGCAGTTAGACTGTCATATTTCTGCGCCAAACCACCGTCAGACTGTTTGTCTTGGAACTTCTGCCACTTCAAGGTCCTGACTCGCTGGCTGTAGTGCCGGGTTTGCCCTTCAGCCTCAAGTGCCCTATTCTCGCTCTTCCTCAGCAAGTCATGGAGGTAGTCATCAGTGGTAGTCCTAGCACGTTTGACAACCTGCACACATATGCACTCGTCAAAGGACAGCTAATTGCAGTAAAGGCAAGGGCAGTATTGTGACACAGGTTGGCCATGCAATATAGCAGTGGTTTTGCCTCTACTGTTGCTTGAACAACGCAGACCTGATGAAGATACAGTGGCATTGGAATGCATCTGCGAGGAGCAAACGCTCTGTGATGGCATGACTGCATTGACCTGAGGGCTTGACTTTGATGAACCACTCAAGCATACCGTGTGGCAAAGTGCACAAACAAATTGTGTAGCATATGAGACAGTGCAAGACCTGAAGCCTGGCTGCCAGCCCATCACGATGTGCTGTCATCAGCTGCAGATCAGCTGTCATCTTGTTTGCACGGGCTGTCTGCCCTGTGCAAGCCTTGAAAACACTCACGATCCTGGACACAGAGGCGCTCCATCCCTGCTTTACCTTGACCAGGTATAAGGAAAGGAATGATCTGGTCCATTGAAGGGGACTGGACAACAGATGGGTGCGTATAGCAGCAGCAA
>JAABUK010005550.1_pt1 | contig 19481 bp, 23 predicted proteins | sample 5559141 | NCBI WGS metagenome assembly JAABUK01 (sample SAMN10711869, study PRJNA513367) | rock metagenome | isolation source: Antarctica rocks | place: Antarctica: Victoria Land, Pudding Butte nord | collected 2016-01-03 | reverse complement strand
CCGTTTGGTGCGCGATTACGAGTATTTGCCTCAGAGCAGTGAGGCCATGATCCGCTTGGCAATGTGTCATTTGATGCTCAAAAGGATCAAAAATACATGATCTTAGACTTTCTCAACACGCTCTTAGGCCAGTGAGGGACACAATGACGACAGCCAGGAACAAGTTTAATTGCCACACCATTGCCAAACGTGGTTCAATAATCAACCTCACAACCATGACTGATACATAGACGGTAACACTTCTTATGCCTAGTTCAGTCAGCCATTCTTTTGGTCTCGCAGGCTTTGGCAGCTTTTGTTCCGGCGGCGGCAAGCTTGGCATGGGCGGCCAGACGGCGGGTGGTTCAGGGGTGTCCATCAGATTTTTACCTCAGTCAGACCGCCCCTGACCCGCAATTCTGGGGGAACCGGAGTAAGAGGCGGATTTCGGAAAAAGACAGGAAGGGCAGGGGCAAGCCCTGCCCCTACTCCGCTTTCCCCAACCGGTCAATGAACTGCTCGGCGCTGTAGCCGATGGTGTGGAGGGCGCGGTCGAAGATGGCACGGAAGCTTTCAGGTTGCGGCAGGGGGGCCTCAACGCCAAAGCCGACGCGGCTGGGGTTTGCGGGGTCGGACAGGGTGACTTTGATGGCCTTGACACTGCGGTTGACGTCGTTTGCGGCTTCCAGCCCGGCCTCACGCGACGGGACGCGGCCTTCAAAGTCAAAGTAGCAGTAGAGGTTGAAGAAGTTCGGGTCGCCGGGGTCAGGGAAGGTGGAATAGGTCCGGCCTTCTTTTTTGAACGCGATTCCCTCGCCGTCGGGCAGGGGGTTGTAGCCTTCTTCCATGAGGTAAGTCATTAGTTGTTCTTTGGGAGTTGCCATTGGTGAATAGTCTTTCTTGTGTTGACAGAAACGACCCCCCGCCCCCAATAATGGGGGAGCCGGAGCAGAGGGCAATTAGGCGCCGTCCCGCAGCCAGCGGGCGGCGTCTTTGGCATGGTAGGTGAGGATGATGTCCGCACCAGCGCGTTTGATGGAAGTTAGAATTTCCAGCGCCGACGCCCGCTCGTCAATCCAGCCGTTCTGCGCGGCGGCTTTCACCATCGCGTATTCGCCGGAGACGTTGTAGGCGGCGACGGGCAGATGCGTCAGCTCGCGGACTTCGCGCACGATGTCTAAATAGGACAGCGCGGGCTTGACCATGATCATGTCCGCACCTTCGGCGATGTCCTGCGCGGCTTCCTTCAGCGCCTCGCGGCGGTTGGCGGGGTCCATCTGATACGTCTTGCGGTCACCGAACTGCGGGGCGCTGTCGGCGGCTTCGCGGAAGGGGCCGTACATGGCCGACGAGTATTTGGCGGCATAGGACAGCAGCGGTGTGTCCATGAAGCCCTGTGCGTCCAGCGCATGCCGGATGGCGGCGACGCGCCCGTCCATCATGTCCGACGGCGCGACGACATCCGCCCCCGCCGCCGCGTGCGAGACGGCGGTGCGGGCCAGCAAATCCAGCGACGGGTCGTTGAGAATCCGCTCGCCGGACACCACGCCGCAATGCCCGTGCGACATATATTCGCACAGGCAGACATCGGTGAAGACCAATAAATCAGGGTTATCGGCTTTCAGCGCCCGGACCGCCCGCTGCACAATGCCATCATCGGCATAGGCCCCCGTCGCCGCGTCATCCTTGCTCTCCGGCAGGCCAAACAGCAGCACGGCGGGCAGGCCCAAACCAGCAATCTGCGCCGCCTCGTCTCGCAAGGCGTCCACGGTGAGCTGCGACACGCCCGGAAGCGACGCGATAGGCCGCCGCTCCCGGCCCGCGCCGGGGACAACAAAGAGCGGGTCAATCAAATCCAGTACGGACAGCGTCGTCTCGCGCACCATCCCGCGCAGGCCCGCCGTCCCCCGCAACCGCCGCGAGCGGTGAGTGGGAACAGGGATGAGTGCCGGGGTTAAATTGGGGGTTTGCATAGGAGCATTATACCCGGCGGGGAAAGAGGATTACCGGCACTAAAAGTGCCGGTCTATTAGCAAGCGGAGAAGGTCGCTCCGCGACTCAGGAGAAGATAACGTGAATCTGTTACCGGGTTTCATCAGTTTGGCTGAAACCGGATTTTCTGATGCGGGTAATCAATCGTTGTCTTGAAATGCCTGAGTATGTCATAACCCAATATTGCTTGTTCTTCGGGGGGTATTCCTTCTAAAATACACGCCGAGCTTGTCATCTCAATCCCTCCAAATGACCAGGAAATCCTGCTCAAAGTAGTGATCTGCGATGTGCCGAAAGTCCAACCACCGACAGCTTGCCCTGTTTTATTTCGGCTTCTTTTGAGATTGGGAAGAACGCGGTCATAGAAAATGCGGCTTAAAGCGAGAGTCGGACCGCCCCCGCCCCAGCCAGTGTCTACCATGATGTTGGCTGGCAGAGACATGACGCTGCCGCGTATGTAAGGAGAGCCAAATCGGCCTCGGGCGTTGGGAACTCTCCAACTGAAATCTAAAATGTGATCACCATCACGTTGCGCCAGCAGTTTTTGCTTTGGAGAGGAAGAGCGAATGACCAACTCCCGTTTAGCATAATCAATGGTAAGCACCGTATGAGAAAACACTGAATTGCCCAAGATAATCACACTGTTCATCTGAGAAGCCTCAGAGACCACTGCCTCAGAAGGCATCTGCCGCAGTTTCAGTCCGCCTATCTCCACACGGTCAAGTATGGCTTCCTGAAGGCCAACGGTATGATTACCCCCGTCGTGGGCGGACGTCTGTAACCCTGTTCGCCGGTTTGTCAGGGCCAGCTTAGAGTCCCATAAAATATCTGAACAGCCAGTGTCTATCCAGCATCTCACCAGTTTCCCATTAATCCGTGCCGTGATCACAATATTTCCGCTGGAAGAGAGTTGGAACGGGACATGGATTTCCGGCAATGCCCCTTTGCCGTGAACAGTCCATGTCTCCAAAGGAATGGGGATATTTTCGGCAGTGATGGGTGGAGGCGGGCCTATCGCTACATGGAAAGGGCGTCTGTGAGTCGCCAGCAGAGCAAAAAGGGACAGGGCGGTGCCAAAGATGGCGAGAGAAGCCAGAGCCACCCCAATGACAGTAAAAGCAATTTTAAGACGGCTCTTTGGCTCCAACTGCTGCCCCCTACCCCGCTTCTACCACCAGCCCGGCGTTCGGTGCGGGGAACAAAATCGCCTCGGCTCCGGCGGCTTCCAGTGCGGCGACGGTCTTCGGCGGGTCCAGGGTCAGCGCCAGAATGGTTCCGCCGCCGCCGGCCCCGGCGAGTTTCGCGGCCCGTGCCCCGCCGTCTAACGCGGCGGAAATCAAGCTCTCGTTGGCCTCGCCGCTGCCGCCGAGGTCGCGGACCAGGGCGTGGTTGCGGGTCATGCAGGCGGCCACGGTGTCCCAGTCGCCGCCGAGCAGGGCGCGTTTGGCGCGGCGGGCAAGCTGTGCGATTTCCTCGTAAGCCTCCACCACCGCCGTCTCGCCGCGCAGCCAGCGCTCGCGGGGGGACGTATGCACGGACCCCGAGTGATGCCGGACGCCCGTATGCGCCAGCACCAGCGGCAGAGGCTCCGAGAGGTAGGAGGCCAGCGGCTCGACCACCACAAATGGCGTGTCGGTATCCAGAGTTGCATCGCTGCGGCGGCCTCGGAAGTCCATGAAGTTCAGGCCGCCGAAGACGGCCATGTGGTGGTCCTGAAAGCCGCAGACAATGCCCAGCACGTCGTACTCAATCTGCCGCACCAGCTCCGCCGTCTCGTAGCGGTTCAATTTCAGCCCCAGATGCGCCAGCAGACTGCCTGTAATACAGGCCAGAATGGCGGTAGACCCGGCGAGGCCCGCCTGCATCGGAATATCGGTGACGGCGGTCAGCGCGAACGGCGGCGTGTCGGCGGGATCCACTTCCAGCGCCGTCAGCGCGGCGCGGGCAACATTCAAATAGCTGCCGTCTTGAAGCGTCAGGTCTTCAGGCGTTCGGAGGGTTTCCGTCTGACCGCCGACGCTGAGGACAAGGCCGTCGCCGCCGGGCGTCAGCGTACAGCGGGTGCGTTCTCGGGTGGAGCAGGACAGCACACTGCCGCCATACATATCGGTCGGGTTGCCGACCAATCCGCAGCGGCCCGGCGCAGTGGCAGTAATCATTGGTTCTCCAATATCCAGTTGACGAATTGGGGCAAATCAGGAAAGACGTAATTGGGTGCAGGTGAAAAATCGCCCGGCACATAGGCGCGTGTGCCGCCAGATAGCAGCAGCACCGTCGCGCCGACGCCCGCCGCAAGCCCGGCGGCGATGTCCGTCGGCGAGTCTCCGGCAAAGACGGTGTCGGCCAGGGTTAGATTGAAGTCGCGGGCCGCTTCCAAGAGCATTCCCGGTCCGGGCTTGCGGCGCGGCGAGTTTTCCGAGGCCAGCTCGGTGCTGTAATAACAGCGGTCCAGCCAAGCCCCGGCCTCATGCGCCAGCGCCTCCGACATCCGCGCTTCAATCGCCGAGAGGTCGGCAAGGGACATCAGCCCCTTGCCGACGCCCTGCTGATTGGAGATGAGAATGACCGGCAGCCCGGCGTCGTTAAGCCGCCGGACGGCCAATGCGACGCCGGGCAGGACGACCAGTTCATCCGCGCTTTGCAGATAGCCGCCGGGAATATGGGGGTTCAGCACCCCGTCCCGGTCTAAAAAGACAGCTTGTATTGGCATGATAAAATAGCCTCCGGCTTTTAGAAAACTCTGCCCCGGTCCATCCGCACCAGATCATCACCGTAGTCGTACCGTGCCGCAAGCGTGCCATTGGCAAGTGTCGTACCGCTGTATTCCTCCACCACCGAAGCGTAGGGCAGGCTCGTGTCCACCACGTAGCCCGTCGCCACTCCCCCGCTGGTGACGCTGACCCGGTTGCCATCGGCATCATAAACGTAAGAGGTCGCCCCGCTGTTCAGGCCGACGAGATGGTTCTCAAAGTCGTAGGCGGCAAGCTTGCCGTTCACTGTCGTCTCGTTGCCGTCGGCGTCGTAGCTATGACTGACGCTGCCGTTTACCGTCGTGATGCGGTCGTTGAGGTCATACCACGCCGTCTGCTAATTATGATACACTTGTTAAAGCTTCATTGCTGCCCTCATTTTCTGCAACAGTGGCTTTAAACCATCTACATAGCCTTTCTCGCCAACCCAAAGTATGAGCATCAGGATACCAAACCATCCAAATATGTTTTCCATACCGTTTAGTGTGGAGTTGTAGACATGTCCTTTAGTAAAGTGGGCTACGCCGAACCCCTCGACCATAAGGCCGAACGCCACCCATGCAAGTTCGAGGGGAAGTAGAATAAAAGTAAGAATTAGAGGAACATAAGCAGGGTGTCTCCAAAATTGTTCGGGCGCTCGTCGCCAATCCACTTGACGTGCGAGGGAGACTACGCCATACAGAAGTCCTGCCGTCATCGCTAAAACAAACAACAAATTGGCGAAAGTCTGAAGTTCGTGGATCATAGCCTTCCTCTACTTCTGCAAGATTGAACAGGATTAGGGCGAACCAGACAGTATATTGGCCGCTTCATTGCCCAATTCATACGCTTTATTGCCTAGTTTTTTGCCCGCGATAACCCCTAAAATTGCTGTAAAAGTTTCTTCAGCGAGATGCCTGACTTCAAGTCTCTCTCCTGGATCATTTAGTGTTCTATAAATCACCCCGCTCAATTTTTTGCCTAAGAGACTGTATAGAAAGCGTTCCCTGCCCTGAACGGCAGAGCTTTAAAAGTGCAAGCCCCCACCTTCGCGGGCGAAGATTTCGTCAGAGTTCTGCTCTTATGCCCGCGCAGGCGGGGAATTGCTCTTTCGAAGCATGGGGGTTCAGCCCCGTGACGGGGTTTCTACACAGTCTCTAAAGACAACCCCGGCGTTTGTGCGAGTTCAGCACCCCATCCCGGTCTAGGAATACGGCTTGAATGGACATAACGTAGGAGACCTACCTTCCTTGCTTCGCAGGGTCCTTCCTAAAGGAAGGATACAGAGGGGCTACTTTGGACAGGCGGGCCTGTGGCTCTTGTCCTCTCCGTTCCTAATCCTCCCTTTAGGGAGGACCCTGCGAAGCAAGGAAGGTAGGTCTCCGGGTTTTCTTACCCTGCTGCATCGCCCAGCAGAGCGGCGCCGGAAGTGGCGGCGGCGGGGGCTTCGGACGATGCAGACGAGGAGGCGCTGCCCCAGTCCAGCGCGACATTTGCTTTGATACGCCGCACGGCTTCTTCGAGAAGCTCGCCGTTTTTGTCGCCGCTGACCGTCAGCGACATCCGCACATAGCCGTCGCCGTGCGGGCCGTAACCCAGGCCGGGGATTGCCAGCACGTTGGCTTTTTCCAAGAGTTCGCGGGAGAACGTCGCCGATGTGTAGCCGGGGGGCACGGGGACCCAGACGTAGAACGTCGCTTTGGGCTTTTCGAGGTTCCAGCCGAGCGAGTTCAGACCGTCTACCAGCACGTCGCGGCGTCGCTGAAGCAGGGCGCGGGCGGGTTCGTTGGAGGCATGGTTCAAAGCCCATCCCGCCGTTAGGGCGAGGGCGGCGAACTGCTTGGAATCGACGTTGCCCTTGATGGTGTTCAGCGCCCGCAGGGCGTCGGCGTTGCCGACCGCGAAGCCGATACGCCAGCCGGTCATGTTGAACGTTTTGGACAGCGAGTGCGTCTCAATCGCCACCTCTTTGCCGCCGTCCGCCTGCAAAATGCTCGGGGCCTCATAGCCCTCAAAGCCTGCTTCCGAGTACGCGCAGTCGTGGATAATCAAAATGCCCGTCTCGCGGGCGAAGTTCACGGCGTCCTGAAAAAACTCCGGGGTCGCCACCGCGCCCGTAGGGTTGTTCGGGTAGTTCAGGTACATCAGCTTGGCCTTTTTAACCACATCGCCGGGGATCAGCGAGAAGTCCGGCAGGAAGCCGTTTTCGGCCAGCAGCGGGAACTCATAGGGCGTGCCGCCCGCCAGCAAAGTGTTGACTTTGACCACGGTGTAGGCCGGATCGGGGACCAGAGCGACATCGCCGGGATCAATAAACGCCCACGGCGCATGGGCCAGCCCTTCTTTGCTGCCAATCAGCTCCAAAATCTCGTTGGCCGGGTCCAGTGTGACGCTGAAACGGCCTTGAAACCATGTCGCCACATCGGCCAAGAACTCCGCCCGGCCCATGGTGGACTCGTCGTAGCGGTGCGTGGTCGGGTCGTGGGCAAACTCAGTCAGCTTGTCAATAATATCATTCGGGGTCGGCTGATCGGGGTCGCCGATGCCGAGGTCAATCAAATCGCGCCCGTCGGCCAGCGCCTGCGCTTTGAGCCGGGCAATTTCGCCGAACAGGTACGGCGGGATGAGTCCTAATCGTTTGGCACGCTGCAAATCTGTGATGCTCCTCAAGTCGGTTGAATATGGTATGGTCCTACTGTTCGCCGTCCGCCGCCCGTTTCCCTGCCCAATTTGCCCGGCAGAGCAGCTAACGCGATGCCTTCGGGTGAGACGTTCACTGTTCGCCCCGGCTCATAGCGCCCCGACTGCAGCCGAAGTGAACAGGAAAAGTTCGGCGGGTAGGTTAATAAAGCAGGCAAGCAGGTATACTGGCACTGCGGCTGGACGGAACTCTCAAAAAATAGACTGCCTCAGCCGCTGTTGCTATGAACGAAACGGAATTGATCCAAGAAGCCCTACGGCTTCCAACCGATGCAATCGGTTATTTTGTCAGCCGGGAACTCACCGGCTTATTTCCTGAGCGCTCCATCATCGACGTGTCGGCGTGTTCTTTCGGACTAGAAAGCTATGCCAGGGCAGGGCTTTGTGGCCTGCATCTCAGCCCCCGGATTCACACGCGAACGAAAACGCACTGGCACGGCACTGAGTACGGCCTGTCTGAATCCATGGAGGCTGGCTGGTATCAGGTCCAATGGCAGGGCCATTCACTTGAGGTTGTCACACTCGCCTGGTCTGAGGGCTATGGCAAACAATCCCAGAGTTGGATTATCGCGGATGTAAAAGAGACAGCGGAAGCGTTCTACCGGGATGCCTGCGAGTGGAATGCCGAGATTCGGGACGAAGTGCTGATCTTCGAGGGTGGGGAATGGCAAAAGAGCGAAGAGCTTTACCAATCTATCCAGAATGCTACATTTGATTCTCTGGTTCTCCCCGACGCATTGAAGCAGGAAATCCAGGACGATTTCGCGCAATTCTTCGCTTCCCAGTCGGTCTATGCCCATTATGGCATTCCCTGGAAGCGTGGCGTTCTGCTCCTCGGGACACCCGGCAACGGCAAAACGCATACCGTAAAAGCCCTGATCAACCAGTCCCATCAGCCGTGCCTTTATGTCAAAAGCTTCAAGGCAGAGTACGGGACGGATCACGACGCCATCAAGCAGGCTTTTCAGCGTGCCCGTCAGACCACCCCCTGCATCCTCGTTCTGGAAGACCTTGACTCTTTAATCGACGGCACGAACAGGGCGTTTTTCCTGAACGAAATGGACGGTTTCGCATCAAACGCCGGGATCGTGACTGTGGCGACGACAAACCACCCGGAACGCCTGGACGCGGCTATTCTGGATCGCCCCAGCCGCTTTGACCGAAAGTACCATTTCGCGCTCCCTGCCCCGGCGGAGCGCCACCGTTTCCTGACGCGCTGGAACACGCAGGTCGAACCAATCCTGCGTCTTTCCGAAGCTGTCCTGGCAGAAGCTGTCCGCAAGACAGAAGGGTACTCGTTTGCGTACCTGAAGGAACTCTGGCTTTCCGCCATGATGCGCTGGATCAGTCTGCCTGAGAAACAGGAAATGGACACCGTTTTTCTGGCCCAGATTGATGTGCTGCGGACACAAATGCAGGCAGATATTTCGGTCCAGAGTGCAGAGTAAGGCTTGACAAGGCACTCGGCCAGCCTGTATACTACGCTTACGATGCAGAACGGCGCGACAATTCGGGCGTGGTGGTGGCGGGCTTCCAATCTGGAAAAACGCTGACCCTTCCTGCCGCCGTGTCGCTGACCGCTGCTGACACAAAAATTGACACAGGGCCGGGGCGTTTTTTCTGTAAAAAACTGCCCCGGCCCTTTTGCTTGTTTTACGGCTTTGCCCTGAAAAGAGAACCGAAAATGCCCGCAGTGACGCCGACCCGTGAAGAGTTTATCGAAAAAGCCGCCCTCGGCAATGTCATTCCCGTCTGGCGCGAAGTGCTGGCGGACATGGAAACGCCGGTGTCGGCGTACCGCAAAGTGGCGGGCGGCCGGCCCAACTCGTTTCTCTTAGAAAGTGTAGAAGGCGGCGAGCGGCTGGCCCGGTACTCGTTTCTCGGCAGTGACCCGTTTTTGATCTTCCAGAGCAAGGGCAATACGGCCACGGTCACGGAGAACGGCCACACCAAAACTATCGCGCTGACCGCAGGCACACGCGACCCGCTGCACGTTCTCAAAGAGTTATTAGGCCGCTACACTTACGTTCCCTCCCCCACCCTGCCACCGTTTGTGGGCGGGGCCGTCGGCATGATTGCCTATGACACAGTGCGCTTTTTTGAAAAGCTGCCGACGCTGGCATCCGATGATTTGCAGCTTGACGACTGCCTGTTTTTGTTCACCGATGCACTTTTAGTGTTTGACAACGCCAAGCACAACGTTCTGGCCCTCTGCAATGCCCGCATCGCCCCCGGCGCGGACCCCGGCGCGGCCTACGACACGGCAGTGCTGAAAGTCGAAGACCTGCTGACACGCCTCAAAGCCCCTTCCATCTCAAATCCGGCCCCCCCCCCATCGACAGTAGCAGGAACAGACACGTTTGTCCCTAACCGCACCGAAGCGGACTACAAAGCCGCCGTGCTGAAGGCCAAAGAGTACATCGCGGCGGGCGACACCTTTCAGGCACAGGTCGGGCAGCGGCTGTCCAAGACGCTGCACGCCGACCCGTTCGATGTCTACCGCGCTCTGCGCTCCATCAACCCGTCGCCCTATATGTTCTATCTGGACTTCGGCGACACCAAGCTCATCGGCGCGTCCCCAGAGATTTTGGTGGGCGAGCATAACCGCGAAATCACCATCCGCCCCATCGCCGGGTCCCGGCACGGACGCGGCGCGACGCCCGCAGAGGATGACGCCATTGCCGCCGACCTGCTGGCCGATGAAAAAGAGCGGGCCGAGCATATCATGCTGGTTGATTTGGCCCGCAACGACATCGGGCGCGTCGCCAAATACGGCACGGTGACGGTGGATGAGCTGATGGTGATTGAAAAATACTCCCACGTCATGCACATCGTTTCCGAAGTGACCGGTACGCTCCGTGACGGGCTGGATGCCTTCGACGCTCTCCGCGCCTCGTTCCCGCATGGCACGGCCACAGGCGCTCCCAAAGTCCGCACGATGGAAATTATCGAAGAGCTGGAGCCGACCCGGCGCGGGGCCTACGCGGGCGGCGTCGGCTACTTCTCCTTCAGCGGCCATATGGATTTGGCCCTGACCATCCGCACCGCCGTCGTCAAAGACGGCACCATCTATGTTCAAGCCTCCGGCGGCGTCGTCGCCGACTCCGTTCCCGAGTTCGAGTACCGCGAAACCCTCGCCAAAATGCGTGCCCTGACACGGGCCGTCGAATGGGCCGAAGCGGGATTGGAGTAAATCATGGCACACAAAGATTCACTGGGCGACCGGATGAAGGACCATTACGAGAACCGGACTCGGGTTCTGCTGCCCCGGCGCACCTACACCATCCTGCGGCTGGACGGCAAGGCATTTCATTCCTATACGAAGGATTGCGTCCGGCCTTATGATTCGCTGCTTGCTGAGGATATGGACTTTACCGCTGTGGCTCTCTGTCAGCAGATTGAAGGCGCGAAGCTGGCCTACGTGCAGTCGGACGAAATCAGCCTGCTGCTGACAGATTTTGAGGACAACCGGACGCAAGCCTGGTTTGACGGCAGTCTGCAAAAACTCGTGTCGCTGTCTGCTTCTATCGCCACGGCACACTTTAATTCGTTCCGCTGGCAGCGGATTTTGCTGCATACGGTGAACGCTGAAGAGACGCTAGACTTGCTTCGGCAACCGACCGCATACTTTGACAGCCGAGCGTTTACCATTCCTGACCCAGTAGAGGTAGAAAACTACTTTATCTGGCGGCAGCAGGACGCGACACGCAACTCGGTTTCAATGACCGCGCAGTCGTATCTGCGACACGACAGTTTGCAGGGTAAGTCATCCGACGAGATGCAGGAAATGCTGTGGCAGGAAAAAGGCATCAACTGGAACGATATGCCGGACGGCTTCAAGCGTGGGCGGTGTGTCATTCGGGAAGCGAGCGTCACGGACAAGAAATACACAGATAGACGCACCAACGAAGTTGAGACGGCCCCCGGCGTCACGCGCTACGCATGGACTTCGGTAGAGCCGCCGGTCTTCACGCGGGACCGGGACTGGCTCACGTCTTATATCCCGCGCTCGGAAGGCAAACCATGACCATTCTTCTCAGCGGCTTTGCGCCCTTCGGTGGCAGCCGCTCTAACCCATCCCATCTCATTGCCGAGCGGCTGCACGGCGAGACGGTCGGCGGGATACAGATTGTCGGCCTGACCCTGCCGGTGCAGATGGGCGAGGATGCCGAGCAGTTGATGGCGGCAATTGCCGAACACAAACCAATCCTGGTGCTGGCGCTGGGGCTGGCGGCGGGGACACCGTGCCTGGACGTGGAACGATTTGCCGTCAACCTGCGCTTTACCGGAGATGTGAACCCGGACGAGCCGGTTCCTCCGAACCTGCCGCAGTCGGCGGTGGTGGAGGGCGGCGCGGGGGCGCTCCTGGCGACGATTGATACCGAGCGCGTGGCGCGGGCCATTCGGGACGCCGGGGTTCCGGCGCGGGCACACGGCTACGCAGGGGCGTATGCCTGCAACCATGTTCTGTATCAGGTCCTGCACGCAGCGCAAGCGCAAGGCTTAGCGTACAAAGCCGGGTTTATCCATCTGCCGCTGTCGTCGGCACAGGTGATCGAAGAAAACAAGCTGCACCTGCCCTCCCTGCCGCTGGATTTGATGTTGGCAGGCGTGCGGGCGGCGATCAAAGAGGCACTGAAATGAGTGATCTTTTGAAGCACGCCCGGTCTTCGGCGCTTAAATTCGGCGGACAGCCCGCCGACTACCTGCGTCTGCATGAGTTTCTGGATTGCTCCAAGCTCTTTCTGGGCGACTGGCGGCATCGCGCCCTGCTTCACACGACTTTCGGTGTTTATCTGGCAGAAAAATGGGTGTTCGGCCCCGCCTACCGCCGCGAGTCGGACGGCGAGGAAGTGGCGACGCGCTCTCTGGTGGAACAGCATCTTGTTGAGGACCTGAATGCCCTGCTCACTCCTGCCGAGTTCCTGCGGGAAATGCCGGTGCGTCTGTGGATGAACGGGCTGACAGCCCGGCAGCGGGAGCGGCTGCGAAATCTAACGATTGAGAAAGGGAATGACGACGGGGAGGCTGGGCATGAAACCGCAGAAAATCAAAATTGAAACAGCTAGAAATGCCATGCCCGACTGGCCCCCGGAGGAAGGGTTTTATTCTTCGAGCGCCGCTTGTCTGCTCTCCATTGACGGCAAACAATTCGCCTTGTGCAATGGGGATAACACTCTTTTATTTCGTTTTGCGAACCGGAATGCTGCGGGATGGAATTATTTTGTGTGTGACAGCGCCGAACACAACGCCTATACCCTCGACGCGGCATGGTTTGTGAAACAGTATGAGGCTAAACAGTTCGGGCGCGTGATTGCGGTACCTGTCACCGATGAACTGGACTGCCAATGGTTTGAGCTGCTTTACTTTCGCACGGACGGAACCGGGTTCATTTGGCCCGGCATTGAACAAACCGAATTTTCCTGGGCCTCGCTCTGGGAGTGGCCGGTTGATCCGCTCAGTGAGTCGTTTGAGCTGATGTCTTATCTGGGACGCATCGTGTTCGACAACTTCAACGCGACCCTCAAAAATCCGCTCATCGATCCAGACTTACTCAAAGATGAGCCATTGGAGTTTATCAATGGCTCACGCGAGGAGCTTGAAACGGTTACGCGCTGGATTTGCCATTCGGGTGTGGGCGCGAGCGATCAGTGTTCCGGCTGGGATGTGACCTACTCCACACCAAACCTTATTCTTGATGAAAAAGGTGGGCCTTCAAAATGGTCTTTCAGTGACAACTCAAGTCTGCAAGAGCTGTTTAATTTGGCTTATGAATACAACACATTCACAGGTTATCACTGGGAAAACAATGACGAGAAGCTCGGCCATCAGGACTCTTACGACCCAAGGCCGATATGGATCAGTTTTTCGTTCCAAGTGGCGGCACATAAGGAGCAGCAAACGGCGAGGGCAGAGCTTCGTCAATGGCTAAATGGCAAAATGACGCAGGAAGAGATAGAGCATCTGCTGGGCAGAGATGAGACGCTCTAGAAAACAGAGAATAATCATGATACTGGTGATTGACAACTACGATTCGTTTACCTATAATCTGGTGCAGTATTTGGGCGAAATGGGCGCTGAGCTGGACGTGCGCCGCAATGACACGCTGACGCTGGCGGATGTCGCGGCGCTGGCCCCGGAGAAGATTGTGATTTCGCCAGGGCCGGGGACGCCGGACGATGCGGGTATCACGCTGGACCTCATTCGGGAGTTTGGGCCGAAGACGCCGATTTTTGGCGTCTGCCTGGGGCAGCAGGCTATCGGGCAAGCATTGGGCGGGCGAGTGCTGCGGGCAGAAAGCCTGATGCATGGCAAAACGTCGCCGGTCTACCACACTGGGCAGGGCGTCTTTCGCGGCCTGCCCTCGCCGCTGACCGCGACCCGCTATCATTCGCTGATTGTGGAGCGGGAGACGCTGCCGGACTGTCTGGAAATCACGGCGCAGACAGCAGACGGCGAGATTATGGGCCTGAAGCATAAATCCTGGCCGCTGGAAGGGGTGCAGTTTCACCCCGAAGCCGTGCTGACCGAACATGGCAAAGAGATGATCCAGAACTTTTTGAAGGGTGAGTAAGACGCCGATGAACCTCTACGAAAAGCGGTTAAGCCGGGTCCGAACGGCCATGCAGGAACAGGGTCTGGACACGCTGATCTTGACACCCGGCGCGGCGATGCGCTATGTGTCAGGCTTCACGGAACCCGGCTCGCGCTTTCTGGCGCTGGTCGTCCCCGATGACAAGCCCTGTGTGCTGATTGTGCCGATGCTGAACGCCGGGCAGGCGCGGGGAAACGCGGCAGGCATCACCGACATCCGGCCCTGGGATGATGCGGACGGCTGGGAGGCCGTGACCGGACCGCTCGCCAAAGACCTGATGCTGGACATCGGGATTGTGGGCGTTGACGACGAGATGCCCGCCCGATTTGTCTTGAAACTGCAAGAGATGCTGCCGACGGCGCTCTTCCGGCCCGCAAGCCTTGCGCTTGCCCCCCTGCGCTCGGTCAAGGACACGCTGGAGCTGGCAGCGCTTCAGCGGGCCGCTGACGCCACCGATGCACTCATCCCCGTCGCCTTCGCCGCCTGCCGGGAAGGGGCCACCGAAAGCGAGGTCAGCCAGGCGATTGGGCAGGCTATCGCGCAGGCCGGGCACGAGGACTCATTCGCGCCGATTGTCGGGACTGGTCCAAATGGAGCGTCGCCGCACCATGCCACGGGCCGCACAAAGATTAGGCGCGGCGATGTGGTTGTCATGGACTTCGGCGCGAAAGTGGACGGCTACCACGGCGACATCACCCGTATGGCGGCGGTTGGGGAGACTTCCGACGAGGCCAAACACGTTTACGACGTGGTGTACCGCGCCTACCGTGCTGGGGTCACCGCTGTGCAGCCCGGCGCAACGGGGCATGACGTCGACGCCGCCGCCCGCAAAGTCATCACTGACGCGGGCTACGGCGAGTTTTTCATCCACCGCACCGGCCACAGCATTGGATTGGACGACCACGAGCCGCCCTACATGATCGCGGGCAACTATGCAAAGCTTGTCCCCGGCAACTGCTTCTCGGTCGAGCCGGGGATTTACCTGCCCGGCAAGTTCGGCATCCGCCTGGAAAACATTGTGACCGTGAAAGAAGACGGGACGGCGCACGTCTTCAACGAAGCTATTGCGCCAGAGCTGCCGATATTGTGACGAGGCATTTACGCAACAGGCTGTTGCACAATTCGCCCCCTAACCCCCAATTCTGGGGGAACCGGAGTAGAAGGCCGACCGGTTCGTGACGTCCGGCTCCCTCTCCTTGCTTAAGAAGAGGGCTGGGGTAAGGTTCTTTGGGGCCTTTTCACACAGCTAAAGCCACGAGGGGCTGAACCCCCTCGAACTATCTTCCAGGCAAACAATGCCTTTTGTTAGAAAGTAAGCCAACTTGAAACTGATTGCTGATGCCCTGATTGACCTGCCCTTTACGCTGGACTTCTGTGCGCGGGGGCCGGATGTGGAGCCGCTAGTCTGCACATTGGACGGCCTTTCGGCCACGCTGTTCTTCCCGCCGTCCCTGAGCGAAGGCACGGACGGGCAGGGCATTTTTGGCGAATGGGCGTGGTGGACCGGCAAAACCCTGCGGTTGGTGATGGAGCAGACGTTAGAGTTTGACGAGGACACCGAGGCCCTGCGGGCGCGGGTGCGGGCGACGGGGCAGGAGATTTTGCGCCGCTTTCTGAACGCCTACCGCTGGCGCTTCAGTCAGCCCGAAGTGCATCCGGTTGTGCTGGACGCCCGCGCCCTGACTCTTTCAATTCAGCACGACGACGGCACGGTGGAAGCCCTGACCGAGCCGCTGGCGTCGTTCTTTTACCAGAAGATGCCAAGCAAGCCGCCGCTGGAAACGTCGGTGAACGCGACTACGCTGGCAACGCTGACGGCAGATATTCAGACCGGTGTCCCGCCACCTCTCGCCGGTCAGTTGCGTCTGGACGCCGAAGCCCTGGACGCGCAGGGCGAAACCGAGCGAGCCGAGCTTTTGCGCGGCCTGATCATCAGCAGTGGGGACAGTCCATGAGCAGCGGGGCGGCGTTCGGTATTTTTGATGTGATCAAGTTTTCTGTGCCATTATGTTTCGGTTTTTGGATGAGCGGCCTTGTGACTCATCATTTTGGCCCATACTTTCCTGCCGAGCCGGGTTTAGCAACTTTCCATAATGCCAGCGGGCATCCGCGCTCTTTTTATACCGTGGGTGGTTTCATTGGGGGTTATTTGCTCATGATCTGCCTGTGGAAATGCTTCCTGTGGTTCATCTTCCGCTCAGAGACAAAGCCCAGTCAGGAACAAACGGGGAATTCAGGCGAGGTAGGTAGTTCTAAGGATACAATGACGCAATGAAAAAAGCAATGGCACTAGACGCACAGGGCGAAACCGCATGAGCCAACTGGCCGCAACGCCTGCCCCGCCCTACTACGCCGTCATTTTCACCTCCGAGCGCACCGATGTGAGCAACGGCTACGCAGACACGACGGCGCGGATGCTGGAACTTGCGGCCACGCAGCCCGGCTATCTCGGCGTAGAATCCGCCCGCGCCGGCCTGGGCATCACGGTCTCCTACTGGGCCAGTTTAGAGGCGATTGCTGATTGGAAGCAGAACAGTGAACATTTGGCCGCACAGGAAGCGGGCCGGACTACTTGGTACAGCACCTACAAAACCCGCATCTGCCGCGTCGAGCGGGACTATGAGTTCAGCAGCCTCATAACAGAGGGCAAAGGGTAACTCGGTCATGCAAACTATCCTGGTGTGTCGAACACAGCAAGGCCCAACTCCTGAGCAAGTCGCGGACGCGCTTCGCCGGGAAGGTTACAGTGCCTTCGTAGAGGTGGAAAACGGCAACCCGGAAATTTCGCCGACAGCAGAAATACGTTACGCACCTGGCAGAATGCCCATTATCGTAAGTTCCTGCCATGACGAAGGCGACATTGATTATTGGGAATGGATGGAGGAGCTGCTGCCAGACGAAAAAGACCGCAAGGGCATACGCCGCTTTATCTTTGTTGGTGCAATGGAAAACGTGGATAAAAAAGCGCTGCAAGTGGTGGTTGACTACCTCCGTGTTCAGGCGGATGCGACTGTAATCTCGGAGAAACAAACGAGCAAGTTATGAAAAAGCAATACAGCATTAGGTTAGTAGAGAGGCTCATTAATCCGTGACCGATGGCTCAGAAAGCTTTATCAAAGGCGCGGCGCAAGTAGTCAGCTATTATGGCTCCTGGCCGTCATTTCACGATGCGGACTATGTCGCTATTCGCATAGACATGAATGGCCCAGCCATCCAGATTGATTTACGGCTATATGATTGGGATGATGCCACACACATTGCCAATCGTCCCAGCATCAAGCTGCTTTGGTACAGCGTGGAAGACTTAACTCTGATGGGCATTCAAGAGATGGGACAGAACGCCATTGGAGAGATGCAAATCAGCAGCTCTGAAGACGGGATTACGACCGTAATTCAATCGACCGGTGACGGGACGGACATCAGTTTTCGTGCAGAAAGCGTGCAAGTCATTCATTTTGACCCGACTGAAGAATGGGATTATGAAACAAGCAATACAGCATCTGATTGAGGGGAACCACTTGACCGAGGCCGAAGCGTCGGCGGTCATGCGGCAGATTATGGAGGGGCAGGCGACGGACGCGCAGATTGCGGCGCTGGCCGTCGCCCTGCGGATGAAGGGCGAGACGGTGGAGGAAATCACCGGGTTTGCCCGCGTCATGCGTCAGTTTGCCGTGCCTATCACGGTCACGACCGATAAAATAGTGGTGGATACGTGCGGCACAGGCGGGGACTCGCTGAAGACGTTTAACGTCTCCACGGCAGCGGCGCTGGTAGTGGCCGCTGACGGGCGGCTGGCGGTCGCCAAGCACGGCAACCGGGCGGCGACCAGTAAATGCGGCAGTGCGGATGTATTGGAAGCGCTGGGCGTGACGCTGGACCTGCCCCCGGAGCGGTTGGGGCAATGTATTGATGAGGTCGGCATTGGGTTTCTGTTCGCGCCGTCCATGCACCCGTCGTTTAAGTATGCCGCCGGGCCGCGCAAAGAGATCGGTATTCGGACGATCTTCAATCTGCTGGGTCCGCTGACGAACCCCGCCCATGCGCCGGTGCAGTTGATTGGCGTGTACGACGGCAAAATCTGCGAGACGCTGGCGCACGTTTTGAAGAACCTGGGCAGTGAGCGGGCTTTGCTGGTGCATGGCGTGGACGGGCTGGATGAACTGTCTACCCTCGGCGAAACGATGGTCAGCGAACTCAAGGACGGGGAAGTGAAGTCGTACACCTTGGACCCGGAATGGGATTTGGGGATCGCACGGGCGACGATTGAGCATCTGGCCGGAGGCGAAAGCACGGCGGAGAACGCGGACATTCTGCTGCATATCTTAAAAGGCCGGGACCGGGGGCCGCACCGGGATATTGTGATGCTGAACGCGGCGGGCGTACTGTATATCGCAGGCGTGGAAGAGACGATGGAAGATGGTATGGAGCGGGCAGCGGCCATTATTGACAGCGGCGCGGCAATGGCGACGCTAGACAAGCTGAGGGAGTTCACGAATGCCTGAGCCGACGATTTTAGACAGTATTCTGGCGCACAAGCAGACCGAAGTGCAGGCGCGTCAGGCCGCTCTGCCGCTGGCCACCTTGCAGGCGCGGGCGATCAACACCCCCCCACCCCGCGACTTTCTGGCCGCTTTGCAGACGCCGAAGATGGGGCGCGTGGCGCTGATTGCCGAGGTCAAGAAAGCCTCGCCGTCGGCGGGGATTATTCGCCCGGACTTTGATCCAGTGCAGATTGCGCGTGTCTACGAGGACAGCGGCGCGGCGTGCCTGTCGGTGCTGACCGATGAAAAGTTTTTTCAAGGCCACGACGACTACTTGAAGGCAGTCTGGGAAGCCGTCTCGCTTCCCGTCATCCGCAAGGATTTTGTGGTGAGCGACTGGCAGATATACGAATCGCGGGCGCTCGGTGCGGACGCCGTGCTGCTAATCGTCGCCGCGCTGTCGCCGACGCAAATTAAAGACTACGCCGCACTGGCGTCCGGGATGGGCATGGCGGCGCTTGTGGAAGTGCATACCGAGGCCGAAATGCAGGTGGCACTGGACGCGGGTGCGGCGCTGATTGGCATCAACAGCCGCAACTTGAATACGTTTGTGACGGATTTATCAACGGTGGAGCGGCTGGCGGCGATGGTTCCGGCGGGCGTCACGCTGGTGGCCGAAAGCGGCCTAAAAACGCCTGCGGACGTGCAACGGGTAGCTGATGCGGGGGCAAAAGCTATTCTTGTCGGCGAGACGCTGATGCGCTCTGACGACATTGGCGCGGCGGTGCGGGCACTGCTGGAATAGATTTCTTCTGACCGAACCTTTTTGGGCGGTGGGCACGTTCTTTAGGAAAACCGGCTTTGAAAAGCCAGTCTATTAAGTAATCGTGCAAAAGAAACTGCACATTTGTTGATGGGGTAAAATGGAGGGCATGAAATACGTTTCTGCCCTCACTGAAACCGATCAGGAAGCCCTGACACAGCTTTATGCCACCAGCACCGCCC
>JAABUK010005549.1_pt1 | contig 19485 bp, 24 predicted proteins | sample 5559141 | NCBI WGS metagenome assembly JAABUK01 (sample SAMN10711869, study PRJNA513367) | rock metagenome | isolation source: Antarctica rocks | place: Antarctica: Victoria Land, Pudding Butte nord | collected 2016-01-03 | reverse complement strand
ACAATTTTTGGCCAGATATGTTTCCTAGCATACACTGTCAGCCTTTGTTTCTGTCATGGCAGGCGCTAGCAGCAGCAACAGGTCGCCAGGAGTCTCTCATCAGGAAGCAGTATGATGAGAGTGGTGACTTGGGCACGGTAGCAAGTGCTGCCAGGGCCACTCAACGCACCATGTTCACACCCTCCCCCCTCACCATCCCTGGCGTCCTCAAGTCAGCACCTCATGCCTGAGTCACTACTGCACCTATGTCACTACTGCACCTATGTCACTACTGCACCTTGTCCATGCATGACTGCGTCTAGTTACGCTGTGTAGTCCATACCTGAAAGACTCTGGACATTGACTCAGCAGTGTTAAAACAGTGCAGATTTGCAGCATGTTCTTGCCGTTTGTTGTTTGTTGTGCTTGTGGCATGGACCCTAGACAGAGCAGAGGCTACTGTCGATGCCGTCTTGCAGCCTTACTTCTTGTTCTAAGAGAAGGCAGCCCCGCAGGTTGATAGACACACACCACGCTTCCTTCAGACAGTAGGCATGCACATTTGTTTGTTGCATTGCAAGACTGCCTCTCCATTGTGTCATGCTGTGGTAGAGGTGCCACAGCTGGACCTGCTTGAACTTACATCCGTCCCTTTGCTGTTCAGAACCTTCAAAGAGATTGCATCAACAGAGGGCTCCAAGTCCATGGAGAAGAAGAAGGGCCTCATTCAGAAGCTGGTAGTGGGCAGCCGGCAGAATGAGACAGGCTACATCATGAGGGCCCTTCAGGGCAAGCTCAGAATCGGCCTAGCAGAGCAGACAGTGCTGGTGGCCCTGGCACATGCAGTGCTGCTGCACCGTCAAGGGGACAAGGACAGGGATAGCAAGCTTGCTGGTCAGCTTGAAGAGGCCTCGCAGGCTGTCAAGTATGTGTACAGCCAGTGTCCCTCGTACGACCAGCTTGTGCCGGCCCTGCTGAACCATCCTGTCAGTGTAAGTTCCCTCTAGTGCAACACTTTCTTTTCTGTGAACATGTCACTGCAGGGTGGCACCTGTCCACCCTATGTGGACTCCTTGTGAGTTTTGATGTGCTTGATATGCTTTTCACCAGCCTCCAATACTGAAGTAGTGTTAGTATCATTCGGTTGCTACCCACTGTACATGCCCTGCTGACAAGCGTGCTGGTCTCATGCACTTGATCACTGCTCTTGTCCGATGCCTGAACAGGGATTCTGCCTTTTGTCTCCGACATGTGCATGTTGCACCTGTGTGCATTGGCATGATTATCCATCCCGTGACCAATGTCAATAAGAACTAAGCATTTCAAGGGGATGTGATCTCTTGGCACAATCAGCATTCATGCACACATATCACACTTGAACGGACTATGTGGCTCCATCAATAGCTGCCCCTCCTGTGAAGCAGGGCCAGTACTGTGATGTGGGGCAGTCATGTGATGTGATGCGTGTTCAGCACTATCAGCAGAACTGTGAGTGAGGCTGGTGTGGTACAGGAACTGAAACAGCATGTAGCTTTTGTGGTGGGTGTTCCAGTGAAACCCATGCTTGCCAAGCCCACAACCGGGGTGTCTGAAGTGTTGGACAAGTTCCAGGACATCGAGTTCACCTGTGAGTACAAGTATGATGGCGAGCGAGCGCAGGTTCACATCTCTGAAGGTGGCAAAGTCAGCATCTATAGGTGAGCCGATGTTGGTAGTGGTGTTGGGCTGCAGACCGTCGTGCATGCTTAATAGATCCTGGCGGAGGTATGATGATTTATATCAGATTAGGTCAGCCTACACAGGCTTGAAGTGTGTTGTTGAGCGGCTTGGAGAGATGCCATCCCAATTTTTTAACAGGGACTGCTGCTGTGTGGCATATTGATGTAGGCAGAAGTTTTTGGTCAGGATGTGCATATGCTATGCATGATATGCATTTGTTATTCAAGTGAGCTCACAAATCAGGAATGTAACAACAGGCTGAAATCTTCAGCCTGTTGTTACAAAATGCACAGCAGCTGTGCAGCATGCTCATCACATGCTGTCATCATATGCTGCACAGCATGCATCACAGCACACTTGTAATCTGTAACAAGTGCCACGCTTGTGGAATACATCTGCCCACATCTTGTGCCTTGCGAACTCTCGCCAAGGCCCTCAAGTGCGCAATGTCCAACGCTTCTTTCTGGTGTGGTACAGCCGGAACAGCGAGAACAACACATCCAAGCACCCTGATTTGGCAGCTGATGTGCCCAAGCTCTTGTCTTCTGTTCTGCTCAATGTCTCAAACACACACAAGTGCACAGTGCCCAATGCTTCTTTCTGGTGTGGTACAGCCGGAACAGTGAGAACAACACGTCCAAGTATCCTGACTTGGCAGCTGATGTGCCCAAGCTGTTGAAGGAGGGCTGCAAGAGTGTGGTCCTAGACTGCGAGGCCGTGGCCTACGACCGTATCACCAAGAAGATTCTGCCCTTCCAGGTCAGCATTCTGCCATACTGCCAAGCAATGAACAAGTAATCAGAATGCATACTGTATCTGACACATGACCTGTGAGCCAGGCACTTCACCGGGCTCTGCAAATCAGTGCCTTATTGGGGACGTGTTTCTGAGATCTAATCTATCAAGGAAATAAGCAAATTGACTCGCAGTAGTTTTTGTGAAATGATAGCATGTTTTGCCTCCTGGTGCTGTGTTATGATCTTTGGGGCAGATCATGGTGTTCTGTCTGAGCACCAAGCATTGCAGATACTGCCTTGTGGAAATTTCTCCATGTCATGCAAGCTTCCAGCACTGCTATCTTCTGCTTGACCTGCACCAGGTCTGCTTTTGACCTTATGTGTGGAGGGAATGCGCCTCATTGGTCGCAGGCTGCTTTGTACCCCTGCAGCTCACAAAGCTCTGATTGCATATGCGCCGCATCTTCCTGAGGAGTTGCAGCTCATAGGCAGTTTGTGCAACAAACTCTAGTGACTTGCACATCATGATATGCTGTTCTCACTACACTGCTGTCCCTTCACTACATGTCCAAGCTGACAGCTGCCTTGATTGCCTTTTGGATCAAGGCTTTTCATACTGATGGTGTTTGGTCATGTGGTGCTTGGTCATGTGGTTTTTGGTCATATGGTGCAATGTGTTGTGGTGCAGGTGTTGAGTACAAGGGCACGCAAGGATGTCAAGGTGGCAGATATCAAGGTGCAGGTGTGCCTTTACGCCTTTGACTGCCTCTACCTGAATGGGCAGGTCCTGGTGGATCGCCCACTGACTGAAAGGCGCGAGGCCCTCTACTCTGCCATTCAGGAGAAGCCTGGAGAGCTCTTCTATGCCACTGCTAAGGTACCTGAAACTGCCTTTGCCCAGAATCTGCTGCTATGGATGGCAGAAGTGATCTTTCCTGCCTTGTTCTGTGCTGTCTGCAGAGCTGACATTGCTGCACATGGTGCGAGTCATGCAATATGCACTCTTGAAGTGGCTCGTCTGGTTGTCCAAAAGAAACCTTACATACTCCTTGTAAAACAACAGCAATGATTGGTGCCCTTTCAGGAGATCATTGACTTGCCCAAAAAAGATCACAGGGCCTGTGGTTGGAATCGCACTTCATCATGTGTTGCAGTGGGGTGCCTCTGGCATACAACTTTGGGCAATGCGCCTGTGTGAATGCACATGAGGACAAAGAGTGCATGTACCTGACTCTAGTGGAAGACAGGTGTTTGATGGACGAGAGAACAAAAGAATGGATCCACAAACGAATCAAGGAATGAACAAATGACTGAGTGAGTGAATGAATGAATGATACAAGGTATGATCAAAACTGCTGAGCGAGGGATGAATGGATAAGTGAAAGAATGAATGAGGGAGGGAAGAGGGTCTATTCATGACCCAGGCTGGATGTTTGCACCAGCACAGCCCAGTGTGTTGCCGTGCTCACCTTCATACCTTGCAAATCTTGTCTGCTGCCATGCAGACCTCCCGGGAGTTGGATGAGCTGTCAACATTCCTGAATGAGGCGGTGAATGTGGGGACAGAGGGGCTCATAGTGAAGACCCTAGACAGCACATATGAGCCCAGCAAGCGCAGCGCCCATTGGCTGAAGCTGAAGAAGGATTACCTGGAGGGGGTGGGGGACACCTTTGACCTGGTCCCTATTGGGGCCTGGTATGGCAAGTGAGTCGTCAGAAAAGAAAATAAAATGCAATGAAATAAAAATATAATAAAATACAAGATGAGAAGAGAAGAGAAGAGAAAAGGTTGTGCCTTTCAGCGATTGTACCGGGAGCCTTGTTAGGCGTCAGCTTGGAGCTCGTGAGTGATCACCATAACACATATGCAATGTCTGCTCTCAGGGCACAGGCAGCCAAGCAAGCTGCTTGTTTGACCTTTGACATTGCATGACCTTTCTGCTCAAAATTTTGGCTTTTCGGCTTTGGTAAATAGTTTAAGTTCATGTCTGATTGACCCCAAAAGAACTAGTACACTTTTTGGTATGCCCCTGTTGTCACCCTGGGGCAGAATCTGTGGGTATGAACTCGCACCCCCTCTGTGATCAACCCTATCCTGCCCGCTGATCAGCTGTGGCTGGCTTCAGCAAAGGAAGATGCAACAATGAGTGGCTCCACCTGGGTTGCCCTGAGTGTGGCTGAACTTTGGCAGCTTGCCTATTCATCAGGTTAGTGCAGGTCGAACACATTGCTAGAGCACAGACAGAGCTGCTGTCCTATGCAGCAGCTGCAGCAATAACAGTGACAAACAGATGACACACAGGCTGAATAGCAGGTGCAGCAGGTGTGCTTCAAAGATGCCTCTTCATATGCACTGTTTTGATACTCTGGTATCCCAAAACACTGTTTTGATACTCTGGGATCCCAAACAGTGCACATGAAGAGGCACCTTTGAAACACACCTGCTGCTCAGCCTGTGTGCCACCTGTTGGATGTTGTTGTGGCCCAGCTTCTGTACTGTTTGTTCCACCTGCTGCACAACGCACAGGCCAATCATTGGGGATTTTCAGGTGATGACACAGGTGATGACTCAGCTCATCGTACCACAAAGCAATCCTGTAGCCCTGTTTGCTGCTGCTTATTTTGGCCTGCTGTGATCTCACCCCCAAGCCCGGTGCAGGGGTAAGAGAGTGGGGGTGTTTGGTGCCTTCCTGCTGGCCATCTACAATGAGGAGACAGAGGAGTACCAGACCATCTCCAAGATTGGCACAGGATTCTCTGAGGAGCAGCTAAAGGATCTGGCAGACCTGCTGCGCCCTCTCACCATCTCAGACCCCAGGACTTACTACAGGTTAGTCACCGTCTTACCCTGGGTTATGACTAACCTTTGTTGTGGTCTTAGTTGTGAGATGGTTACCAACCTGTGATATGACCTGGGTGTCTTATCACAGGTTAGTCACCAACGCACAACTCAGACCATGTTACAAGATGAGTCACCAAGTCACAACTGATACCGTATTCAAAGTTATTCACCATCTCACAATGCAGGTCCTGGTACAGTTTAGTCACCTGACACAAAACCCAGGTCCTACCACAAGTTAGTCACCTGACACATCTTGATCATACAACGAACTGGTAAATGCATGATGCCCTGCAACAGTTCCCGAGATTTTTTCTTGACAGGCTGGTCGCTGGTCAGGCATCCTGATTTGTGTGCACACCACATGAACAAATGGCATGAGAATGGCATGATGTCATCCTGAAATTAGTCAACAAACACCTGCAATGGGTGTTGATGTGATCATTTGCGCATTTTGCGCCCAATCATGGTGTACAAAACCTGCTTGCGCACGACGCATCTCTTACAGGCATCTTGGCATTTCAGATCATGGCAACTTTGTGATTTTGCATGTCACCGTTGGGCTATGACCATAGGCCATAGCTCCGGGCTGCCACCTTAGGAGGCTCCCGTTATGATCGCTGAAAAGCGCAAACTTTTCTTTTCTTCTCTTGCTTGTCACCATTTTGTTTTGTATGTGCAGATATGGTGAGACCCTGCTGCCAGATGTGTGGTTCGACCCCAAAGTGGTGTGGGAGGTGAAAGCTGCAGACCTGTCAATTAGTCCTGTGCATCAGGCAGCTGCAGGCATGGCAGATGCAGTCAAAGGCATCTCTATCCGGTTCCCACGCCTTGTACGTGTGCGTGACGACAAGAACCCTGAGCAAGCAACGAATGCTGAGCAGGTTGTCGAAATGTACCAGAAGCAGCCGCATGTACAGGGTAATAAAGGCAGCAAAGCTGCTGCTGAGGATGACGACTGAGTACTCAATCAACTTGCTGCTGTTGTGCCAAGCTGGTATACCAGTGGGATGATTGACAGCTTTGAGCAGCAGTGTCTATGCTTGATCTGCATCAAGTTGCTTTCACGGGATGCAATGCACAAACGTGAACAGTAGTAGAAGGAATGAACCCTAAACCGTTTGCTCATGCTGTCCAATCCAAGCTGTGTCAATAGTTGACAGCACCGCTTGTGCAAGCATGCATGGCATTAAACAGCATTAAACAGTGCAAAATGTTGATTTGCTTTTTACGGCAGTTCCTCACATGTGTATCTAGCATGTCAGTACACTTTATAAGTATATATTCTTAAATTGTGGGCAAGAGGTGATGGTTCCACATCGACTACAGAGGGCAGGGGTCTTTGAACTACAGTTGGAATCATTTGCAGCTTTGCTGCAAACGATTGCATTTTGAACATGCAGGACAGAGGATGCAAAACAGACCGTCTGTCGGACATTAGTCTGCAAACAGAAAAGAGTCTGTGCTACAACACCTGTGCTACAATACCTGTGCTACAATACCTGTGCTACAATACCTGTGCTACAGTACCTGTGCTACAACACCATAAAAGTTTTGTGGTCTCATACAGCAAAGGCTTGATGCCATTCAGAAACCGTTTGGTGCGACAGCAAAACATATTGATCTAGTCAGTCGAGGAGGTGGTTGCGGTTTCAATTTCAGGGATGCACTGTGCTAAACCTGTACCGCACAGATCCCTACTATATGACCCTCCAAAAGCAGATGAAGCATGCATATGCAAAACCATACATGCAGGTCCAGCTTGAAGGGAAGAAACGAAAAGGAAAGGAAAGCCTACCCCATTGGTCCAGCTTGAACGTAGTCAAAAGCCTAGCTTGAAACTGTCAGCTTGATGCCCAATTCAACATGCATGCACATAATAGTTATCTCTCTGTACAAGCATAAACTCATGCTAGCCGGTCTACAAAGAGCACTGCTGACTAAACATTTGTTGCATTAAGCCACAAATAAACTCAGAGACGCCCTGCCATTCGATGACGAAAGCACCATCATGCTGACCCAAACTGTGTGATATTCAATGAGCCAATGAAGGGCTGCACCAGTACTAACAAGCTTGTGTTACAATGCCCCCCATTAGCCTTGCAGCGCTACGTTTTTCTGGTCTTCAATACTTTACTTCTGCGTCTTGATATTCGCTTGACATGTGCACGACAACTTGTGGTTGTTCATACATTGACGGCCCACTCTTCAGGCCACGCACTCTTAGTCCCATACTGTCACGCCCTTATCCACTGTTGAGTTGAAGTGATCAACCTGACTCATACTCAGGCTTTCTGAGCTTCATGCAGAGACTTGAGCATGAGTTGGCAAGGCTGTTCATGCTCCTGCTGGCTGGCCAAGCAAGGAGCAATGCCTGTCCAGGTCATTCAAAGACAGCTTGTCTAGGTAATCTGCCACGTGGTGCCAGTCTGCCATGTGCTGAGCATCAGACTTGCTCAGACCAGTCATCAGCTCTTGCACAGAAGGCTCTTCTCTTTGAGCTGCCAGCTCAGCAAACAGCCTGCCTCGTTGGAGCATGAAAGGGTACATGTGGACCATGCCGGTGGCACACTGCTTGCTGGTGTGGATCTGCAGGTACGTGCTCACACCTCATCATGGTCAGCCGTGCTACAAGGTGGCAATGCAGCTCAAAAGACATTGCAGATTTCTTGACATCGACATGACATGGAAGTAATATGGACATGACACTCTGCATGAGAATCTCAAGTGTTGCATCATATCAGTGAGGTGGACATGGCATGGCATCTCTTCAGCCAAGGTCGCCAGGCAGCAACAGCTTGTGCAGACGCGGCCCGTCAACGAATGCGTCTAACTCAATCACAAGTGAGTACAGAGTAGTGAGTGACACTCAGCACAGAGAAGCCTCAACTACAGCAAAAGCTGGCATGACACCGACAGTAGATCACAGACTGATGAACTTGCTCACCCCTCTGAAGCACGCACAGCAGCACTGCAGCCTGAAGCAGTGCTCCTCAGCAGCATTGGCTCGCAGCTCATGAGAGATGCTGGTGAGCGCTGAGTAGTTACTTTGGGGAGGGCTGTCAGCCATGACCATGGCTTCAGTGGAAGACAGCTTGCCTACTAGGACTCTGCGCTGCCTTTCAAGCACGCCCTGTCCCCCATAGAACAGCCGGCGCAGGTGCAGCAGATCTTGCACCTGCTCCTCGCTGTACTGCATGGCTACCTGTAAGCAGTCAAAGCTGTGATAGCTTAGTACAGCTGTGGCGGGTTTAGTACAGCTGTGGTGGTGGGTTTAGTACAGCTGTGGTGGTACAGCGGCTGACATAGGATGTGTAGCTGCCAGACCAAAGCAGATCAGCACCTACACTATGCAATCAAATCGTAGTCAATGGCGATTGTTGGGGATTGACAAGCTGTAGAGCATAGGTAGCGCAGCAGCATGTGGGCTCTGTGCAACAGCGCAGGATTTGATCTTGCTCAGACAGTCCAAGTTAAGTAGCTCAACAGGCTATGCTGCAAGATGTAGCATGCATGCTGAGCAAGCATACAGCACGCAGCTGCTGCTCTAGCAAGATTGCTTTTTGAGTGCTTGTGTATACATGCTTGCCTGCACTTGCCTGTGCACATGTGCACCTTGCAATGCTGCAGATGCATGCAGTCAGGCCTTGTATAGGCTTTCTGTTGGGGGCATGCTTCACAGCAGCAAGTGCAACAAGTACGCGTCTTTACCACTAGGTGTCTAAAGCATTCATCGCTGGCTGTCTCCTGGACGGCACAGCCCAGGTCCATTCTGCTCTGGTCCAGCTTGTACAACAAGGTAGGGTTGTGCATGGACACTGCCAGCACCTGCAGATTATAGCGTTGACAATTTTGAGTCAGTTCTAAGCTCTGCTATAGTCAAGCAGACTGCAGTAGTTGCAGTGTTAGCCAGATTGTGCTTTACTACAATCGAGTCTTCTGTTTGAACATGCAGTACAGACTGTGACTTGTCCTGGCCTTTTGTCCTGGCTGCATAAGGCAGCTGTCTGTGTCTTGCAGCAGCGACGTACTCTTTGTGACTACCTTAGCTGCACAGCAGCTGTGGCTAACCTGCTATGCTGCTTGCTGCATGCAAGAACAGTCTGGGTCTGTCATTGTGCACCTGGCTTGTGACGTCATGCATCAGTACAGAAGTGTGAGGAGGTGTATCAAGTGAGCAAGGTATGCAACAGAAGTAAGGACCAAGGCACATTATCCTGGCAGCTACGCTATCACAGGTACAGACGCAGCTAATTGAGATGGTGTACATCCCTACAGCACTATTTTCTTGCCAATTGCCAGGACAGTGACTCTTCTGCATGCGACACTGCTTTGCTGGTAGCAGCGCTTAGGTAGCAGTATGGTGCCAAAGCGTGTCAGGTGTGACTGTGTACTCACCAAGCCAGTGACTTCTGCTGTCCATCTATGCAGGTTGCTTTGATGACTGATCATAGGCTCCTCCACCAAGCAAGCTGCCAGCTTCTGTGTGTACGTCTGCAACCACATGCATACACTGATTCTGTGTGATGCAAGTGGACCCCATCCACAGGCCCATACGTTGCTTTGCAACCCAAGTCCTCGTGAATGCTGCAGCTGGGCAGATGGATGACAACAGACTGCATGTGATTGGCTAGACATGATGAAAAGCTGTCAAGACATGGCAGCAACTTTTCACCTGCCATGTAGTCAACAGTGTTGCCAGACAGCCCAGCGGCAAACTGTTACGATGCATTACACAGATCATCCTGTAGGGCTCCATGCATCTTTCTTGCTTGGGATCATGCTGTCAGCATTCAGGATGACTCGGCAGATGCCGGCAGTATTACAATGATGCCAATATGTGACGCATGCACCCACAAGCAGAACAAAAGTCAAAAGCCGAGATGGATGTACATTTGCCCTGCCTGGGTACATACCGTGTACAGCTTGGTAAGCTTGGCCAGAGGCAGGTGGCATAGATCATTGACCGTAACAAAGCAGTCATTCTGCCAGACTGTGAGGTTAAGCGCCCATGCTTGATCATGACTCGAGGTTGCCTGCTGATGCCATGCTGCATCCCCCTGAATGAGGCAAGACAAACGAGCTTGGCGTATGCCTGAGTTGAGAGTGTAGATGCAGCAAAAGAGTTACCTTCCAGAGGAGGACAACCTCTGCTGTAGGGCTCAGGCTACTGTGGGTCTGCGTCTTGTTTTCCAGTACCTGATTCTGTATTTCAAGCTCTTGCTGCTGGTGTCTGAGCTGAACGAGCTGTGTATTGACTTGCGTCAGCTGAGCCTCAACATCCTTCACTCTGGCCTGCAGTCGACGTGTCAGTTCTGAGGAAAGTGATCACCAGCGGGCCTTGGCTGCTGCAAACTGCAAGATGCTCTGTATAGCATCGCCCTGCCTTCTGTCTCTGACGGAAGCGCTTCTGTGCTGCTCTGTTGACCTCGAGTTTCCGCTCCAGCGAAGCCGGTGCACTTCGTGCACGGTTTTGTCGTTTGCTCCCGCCCACCGCCACCGCAGATCCAGGGCTGAAGTCGTCTAATGGCTGTCCTGCAGTGTTACCGCTGGACGCGGAACTGCCAAAAAGGGGATCTTCCGAAGTGTGCAAATGTGCGAAGGGCGTGAACTCCGGAGCTGTGGAAGCGTGCGCCATGGCGTATTCTTGTGCGTGCTCAGACGCTCCTGACTGGAGCATGAAGTTCGCATCAACTCTGTTCATCGTCCAGAAAAATTGCAAGAGCGATCACACAGCGTTGAATTAGGCTGGACGCGCCGCGCGTCCAAGCACTGGCTGCCTTAGGATGGCTCTGCAGACCGAGCTTCCAGATCGGCTTCTAAAACTATGTCAGTCTATGTAACATGCTGACTGTCTGTGTAAGGCTTCATGTAAGGGTCATGCACTCATCCCTTGCCATACCCACTGTGGTTATCACATAATACGAATCGAGTTGTCTCCGGGATGATGATCACATACTACGGATTGCTCTGTTGTTTAAAATAAACTCTGAAGCGCGGTCGCGAGGGATCGTGTGTGAGCAGGGGCTCGGGGATCACGCCTGAGAATGCAATGCATTGTGAGTCAGTGTCAGTGCGAATTTTTTTACAATACGCGTCTGGCTGAGCTGTAGCTGAAAGCTGGGAAATTCGCTGGCTGAGTGCATCGATAATCGGCAAGTTTTGTGGCTGCTATGCATGTTTTGATACGTACATGTGAATGCTCATAACGATAACGTGCACCCGCTGTCACAGCATTGCTAGGGTGCAGACCAGGCAGAACATCGTGCTTTGCATGATTATGCAGTGAAGATTTGGGATCTACCTAGACTCAAGGAAATAACCTATCTAGACAACCCTAACGAGCTAATCTTTCACGATATCCTGCTACGGAAGCGCTGACTGCATTTCGCGCGTACCGGAAAGCTTGCCGTTTTTGTATACGCTGTTATGACATCCTCTTTTGCGTTGTTGCACTGCGTGGGGTGCTTACCACACGTAACATCTGCCCGCCAGGCGCCTTACAGACTCTGTAACGCTCAACGCGTTCACTCACAGAGGCAACTGATCAGTTTGAGAAGCTTTACATCGCAACAGCCCGCACAAAGTCGCTGCTCGCAGATAAAGACGCAAGCTGGACTTCATGGGGACGACTGGAGCACAGCACCGGACTCCTATTTGACCTTGGTATGCCTCTCTGCTTCAAACAGCCTTTTTTTAGCAGTATTGTCCGTCCAATCTGATCTTCACGTTTGTTGGCACAGGGCCTGGCGCATTGTTTCGAGAAAAAGGATGATGGGAAGCTTCAAGACAAATTTGTGATAGAACCTATCACTGCCAACTCGCTGGAATGCATGGCTGCAGGTGTCTATCTTTGCTCTCTTGCTTTTCAATGCTTGCAGTAGTATTGCTGAGACGCGTTGGTATTTGCGCAGGAGCAAAGACTTGCTTTAAGCATGTAACCAGTCTCAGGTTTGAAGAAGCTATGACCAAGGACAGGTCAACTTTGCCGGACACTTTTGTTGAGGGGCTCTTCTGCGAAGACTTCGATTTTCGCTGTGGAGCAAGTGCCAGAACGTGGCAGAGGTCACATGCTCAGGATAATCTGTTGTAAGTGCACAAACATGATTGTGTGTAACTTGCTGGTGACGCTCACGCACACACAGCAGGTGGTCGTACTGTGCTGTCAAATGTTCATTTGCTGAAAGCTGGTGACTCCATTGCAATGACTGGCATGTGTATCAATACCTTTGCACATTGCTGACCCAGTGCATGTCATGCAGAGATATTGTACCACTGGGACAAAACAAGAGCAATTTCAACTACAACCTGGATGAAAAACGTGTGCTCAACTTTGAAAATGTAGTCGATGACTCTGACAATGTCAAGCAAGACATGAGCATTGATGTGTATGGAAGACAGAAGGACGATGAGGCAGACGCATCTCAGCAGGCTTCACCAGACACTAAGGACATCAAGGTATACAGCTGCTTTGCTGCAGCTTGTGTTTTATGCTTGCTAGTGAATACCTGAAAAGGCTTCATGCAGTCTGTTGTACTGCACATGCTATATCCAAATCGGTCACAGCTTTGTCCTGAAGCTCACAGTCCGTCTAAAAATATGCACTATGCATCAAGAGCTTAAAGCATCCAGCGTGTGATTTGGGTACTGTGTCAAACTGCAGGTCACTGAAGAGGCAGAAGATGAAATGGATGCTCTGTTGTCAGCCTGATTTCGAATGGGCCCTTGATCGGGACTGCAAATGTGGCTTTGACGTCATGCTGAATGGCAAAGACTTTCATTAAAAGCAACATGACTCTACAATGCCACTCGGGTGAGTACATGATCAGTAAAACCAGGTTCAGCTTGAAAGATGAGTTGCTGAGTCTACCTACAGTGTAGCAACCTTGCTAGATTAGCAGTGTCAAGCAGTCAGATTCCCTTGTTCTTCAAAGTATCAGTTGGGAAGGTCTGGTGAAGATGCATCAATATAGGCTGGGTGTTGTAAGTGTCTGGTCAGTCACTTTGCTGGTCTCTTCATATTTTGCGAGCTAAATGTCAGCAGTGTCGTACAGCTTATCTGCGATCCATCATTTTTGCTAGCAGCATGCCTTGGTAACGCCTGTACGAGATAGTCATTTGTTGTTGTACTCTTATGTTGTTGCAGTTTGTTCAACACCCAAAATTGTTTCATGACCAACAGCCATCTCATAACACAGGGCTATGCTGTAAAACTCGTCAAGCAACAGGTAACAACAGATCTGTATGTACTTTAAGTTAGAAATGTTAATGCAAGGTATGTTCACGTTTAATCAACCTTTGCTGGAACTAAAGTCTGTACACTCCTTACTCATGCTGAATGTGCACACTGACAGTGCTGCAAGTCGCTACATGATGCCACGTGGGTTTCAGTGCTGCACTGTGTTGAATGTTAATGCACTACATGCCTGATGGCCGAAGCTGCTATACACATATGTACATGTATGTATCTATCTGACATGTATCCCTGTACAGTATCATCGGAATTCTTTAATGAATACTAATCACCACTCAGGCATCTCACCAGTATAAGGCCCTTTCCACACCTGAATGGAGGCAGCTCCTATTAACGGATTAGTGCGTCCATAAAAAAGGGAAAACGGAAGTCATGAATGGAGGCTCAATCCACACGTTGAGGCAGGTCTCGCCGCTGAGTTGCCTTACTCACAGTGCCAGAGTGCAAGTAGCCTCATTTCAGAGCCTCCGTTATGCTGAAATGAACCTCGGGTGAGGGTTGAAGAACGGAGGCTCAAAACGGAGGCAGATTTGGATTCCGCTAATCCGAGCCTATTGACAGAGCTTCCGTTTTCCTGGTGTGGAAAGGGCCTAGAAGAGTGCAATGGTCGTGGGCAACACCAGTTGTTCAGTTTAAATGCAGTGGTCATCGTGATTCTGGTCGGACGGTTAGTAAGCCCAGTCTGCCCATGTGCCAGGTGGATGTCGATACCCTTTACGTACAGGTTTATGCATAAAGTTTGGTTTGTTTTGTGGCAACTAGTGCCAACGTCGTTGGATGCGACCTGCACACCTGATCGCCTTCTTCTGTTACTCTTTCAGCGGTAAGCTGATACTGCCCTGAGGAGGGTGTTTTGGCTTCGTCAACAGAGCACTCGCTTGGAGGTGACTTGTGCTAGACGTCGGCAGCCATGCTGGAGCGTATCTCTGCGCGCTTCAGCCGCAAGTACATTAAGCAAACATCAGCTGCACCTCTCCGCTTGCCTAGCGCTAACAAGGGGCTTGAACCTCACGACCGTCACGTCCCGCCTTCTTGGCTCAGTCAACGCAGTGGCGAGGTCAGATGCGCCTCCGGCACAGAGCTGGCACAGCCTCGAATAGAGTACTCTATGGTCGGCTACCAAGCATTAGATCCGTATGGCGATGGGCACATCCTGGAGGCAAGGATTTCTTACTTGTTTACTTACTTACTTACTGCTCGCTTCACGCGATATATATGTAGGCAAGGTTAAGCTTCCGACAGAGCCAACCGCACTTGCCACGTATCATTAGCAGTTGCAGTATGCAGCAAGTGCTGACCCATCTTGGCTTGACGCAGGTTGACAGCACTGGACCTATCAAGCACTTATTTGCTGCTGTCATTTCTGCCAGCAAAACTGCTCAGGGAGGAAACTTCCTCAGACGCAACATGCACAGGGAGCTCATGCACCAAATCAGCGCAATTGGCGACGTCCACAAGGCCATCAGAGCAGCCATATTCTCATTGGATCGCACATGGCGAGACATGCACCCATTCAACAGGAATGTGTTAGATGGAGTCAGCCTGTCAGCAGCATATGTGGATTTATCCACCAACACCTTGTTCCTAGCAAGCACAGGAGCATGCAGAGTAGTTGTTGGCAGCAGGAACAGCGCAGGGGAGGTGCATGTGGCAGTAGATGTAGGCAGATCATCGAAGGCCAGCACACCAGGCAGTCTGAGCAGCGGCATAGCGACAGTGCATCTGACACAAGCTGTTGACACTATCATCATCGGCTCCCAAGGGCTCTGGTGAGCCTTTTGAATGCTCTCGCACCTGTCCACTTCGGATGTCCATGCTCAGCTATGCTCACCTTGTCTGTGCTCAGCTCATTGTAGTTCGTTCATCTTATTGTTCATCAGGTGTCTGTTGTTCCTTCACATTGCAGTCTTGCCATGTCAGCAGTCAGCACCAGTCAGCAACAATCACGATGTTCTCTCATGTACTGGTCTTGTTCAGTGTCTGCATGCAAGCTCTCTGCATTTGCATGACAGTCGTTTGTGATGGTGCAGGCGAGACGTTACAGCGCAGAACGCCCTTCTGCGCATGCAACACTTCTATGCATCAGTCCCCACAGCTTCTCATGGCAATGGCGCAGCGCACCTCACCAACTACGCTCTGCACAATGTCACACAGCGCACCAAGCGAATGAGGGATCCCAGAATGCGTGCCATCCGGCATGTGTCCCAGCTGCAGTCCTTGTGGGCTGGTGATGTGGGTAACTACAAGTGGGGGGGCCGGCAGCCTGTCAGACGCAGGAGGGGTGATGTTCATGGTGACATGACATCAGTTGTGCTGCGTGTCAACTGGCCAGGTTAGTCACAGGACTCCTCTGATTGCTTGACTGGTGTAATGATTCAGCTGCCGTTGATGCAGTGTTGGTACCAAATGTTTGGAGTTCTGATGTCTGCGTACCTTTGTTCTACATACCTTTGTGACCCTTTCTGGTCTATCTTGCAGTTATGTCTTGTGCATGCTGCTAGGTTTTGCATGCTGCTGGGTTGTTCACAGAAACATGCAGCTGAGAGCACTTTTTTTGACCAGAAAACCAGCGAATTTCGCACCTGGCCTGTCCCTGATGCAGCTGAGCGCAACGCCATTGTACATCTACACAGTTGGATTAAGCTCTGAGTGTCTGTGATGCAGGCAAGCATCAAGGTCTGAGTAAAGTAGGTACTGTACTGAAGCGTCAGCGCATGGGCATGGGCGTCAACGCAATGCCTAAGTCTGCTTCCACATCCACCCTGAGCGCCATCGGTTCAAGTGCGCAGTCCAAGTGGGGATTGATACGCATGCATTTTTTAGACTTTCCCCGAGAGGCCAAGCAGCATACTTGGCAGCAATGGTTTGAGGCTGTGGATGGGGTTATGCAACAACTGCAAGAAGCAAAAGAAGTAGAGTCACGGATACAGCACAGGGCGCCGCACAACAGGCATGCCTCTGGTATACAGCAGTCAAGCTCTCTGGTAGGCGTCAGCGCGTGAAGGCTGTAGCAGCTCTGGCAGCTGTTGCACATCAATAATTGTTTGTCTTGTGTAATCTCCAGGCCCCCTTGTTTCCAGTAGCTCAGGAATGTGTGTGTGTACAGCTTTGTTTATGCAGTCAATGCTCCAGACTTGTTATTTGTGCACTGGTATATACATAGTGAGGACACATGAGCTCAAGCTAGCAGAGTGTTCTAGCATTTCTGTAGCATCCTGGCTTTCGCATCAACAACAGAATTCTTTGTTGCTATTTGTTTGTATGCTTGTGATAGTCATACAGTCAGTCCACTAAGCAGTCTGCAAGATTGGCCGCTCAGCTCGACAGGAAGTCTGAGTCTGTGTTAGCTTGCAAGTGCTCCTTTGTTTACCTTCACTCTTGTGACTTTGGGCCCAGTGTTCAGGTGGCTGCTCTTATGCACACCAAGTTTCGGACAACAACATTTTATTGTGTCAGTTCTCAGTTCTCAACAAATGCCCAGAATGAATCCTAGGTCACACAGAAGTGGTAGTGATTGTTTTATGAGTGGTTCTCACAAGCTTGTTACTGCTCAGCTGTATGCAATACACCCTTATCAAAAGGCAGATGGATGTAACTTGTTGCAAGCACTACGACTGATCAGTCATGACAACTTGTGATGCTGCTGCCTGCATAAATCAAGTAGCACTTATTATAACATGTTGTTCAGTACATCCTGCTGTGTGAGCTGCTTTGGCTTGCAGCGTAAAATTACGCAGACCTTGATGCCGTGAGACCTACATTAAAAGCACCGAAGGTTGACACTGTGACAGCCGTGTGCAACCAACAAGAAAGGTACTAATGACCTGTCACGCAGTTTTCCTGCATATCATGATCATGAAGTGTTGTGAAGCACACGCTTGGCCAATAAAGCCAGCCACAATTGCAGTTTAGCTATGCAGTGCAATTACTGCTTCATGCAAACCAGCCTTATGTGCCTAGCAAAGACGCAGGCGCTGCTCCGTTGAATTGAGCCATTTGCAGCCTGGTTTGCGGCTAGCTGCCCGAGCCAGCCTTCAATATCGAGCTGGTGTTTGCACTGGTAGTGCACATCTACAAAAACTGGTTTAGGCAAGCATGCCATTTGAAGCAATACTAGAAGTAAAAAGGTCAAAATGTTATGCCAGTGCCTTTTCAAACAGCGGGTAATGCATGAAACACCTGCATAGGGAGTGTGCATAACACCAGGTTATCACCTTGGCGTCACACCATGCAAAGCCTTAGCTCATATTGTATGCGTCACAGTTCCTTCACGGCCAGGTTTCTGCTGTGTGCATGACTTCAGTTCTCGATGCTCCAGCTAGAGAGTCACAATTTGGTGATTACTGGCTTTCAACTAAGCTTTGTTTCAGCGTTTTATCGCTTGCCCAGCAGCTCTACATCAAAAAGCAGGGTAGCGTCAGGAGGGATGACCCCTCCAGCACCCCTCTTGCCATACCCTAGCTCTGGTGGTATGACCAATTTCCTCTTGCCCCCCTCCTACAAGCATGTCAGCCCAACCTGTTTAAAATAATCTCTGAAGCGCGATCGCGAGGGATCGTGTGTGAGCAGGGGCTCGGGGACCACACCTGAGTATACGATGCATTGTGAGTCATCCCAAGCTGTGTGCAGTCTCAAGTTAAGACTGGCCTTGCTGCTTGACATATGAGTATGCCAGCAAAGTGGACAAGTAGCGCTGATGGTCTTGTCTGAAGTATCAGTGGTGCTGAACAAAATAAGCAGCAAGGCAGCACCACTGATACTTCAGACAAGACCACTAGCGCTACTTGTCACTTGTCCTGGCATACTCGGATGTCGATGTCATCAGTGCAGTTCAAGAAACACTTGTTTACAGATCTAGACAGATGCCCTGAGCCAATGAAACCTTGTGGATATTGCAGCTTGCATGGTGAACAACATTTCGAAACACCTGGTCCTGTTTGCGATGCAACATTGTGCATGAGATGAAGGCAAAGCTCTGTTCTACTATTCATACAGATGTCAGCTGCAATCATCATTGCCTTGCATCACTGCTGTGACTGTCACATAAGTGTTTGCAGGAGCTACACAACACTCTAGCCAGCAGCTTGTGCAACCATTGTTGCATGCAGAGTGAGGAAAAAGTTACCTTCATGGGAGGCACATCTTTGCCGTCGCCTAGTATCCCTTCATCCCACCCAGCTATGACCTGCCTAACCCCAATCTGCATCCCAATATTATCATATACAATGATTAAGCTGGTCATCAATTGCCAACATGCATGCATATAAACAAGGCGCCCGGCTGACCTTGAATGTTAGTGGTTTACGCCGTTCGTAGCTGGAATCAAAGACTGCACCACTGGTAAGCTTGCCAGTGTAATGACACCTGCATGTCATGCATACTCATTGTTTTGCAGCATGCATTGTACCCAATTGGCAGGCACGACGTCTTTTCACATCATCATACAGCCATGCTGGCACTGATGCTCTTGCCTGATATTGGCACCCTTGGCTGGAGCAGGGCCAGAGCCCTCTTGAGTGTCTAGCCACTTGAGCCCACTAGGAGCTGTGGTGTAGTTATCAAAGCTGGCGGCCTCGGCAGCAGCTACCACGCTTCCTGCATGCGGGAATGGCTGAGCGTTCTGAAGTGAGAGTCTTCGTGCTGTCTAGATTCAGGCTGCGTGCCGATGGCGGACGGATCTCACCTCCCAAAGCAGCCGTGGCTAGCAACAGAGCACGTCTATTGACAGGAATGCGGTCCGTCTGATCTGCTTGGCATCTCAGACGTTTTGTCAGCTGAGGCTTTGCTTTGCTGACAGCACCTGCATTGAACGGCTTGCTGCAACCTGCATGCCACAAAGCAAGTTAGCGAGAATGAGCGCCTGCACACGAACAGAGCAAGCTTAAAGGTAGTCTTGATCATACCTGCTGGTCTCAAAATCGACTTGTTGGTGCTCAAAGTGCTCTGCATTCTGTCAC
>JAABUK010005548.1_pt1 | contig 19492 bp, 19 predicted proteins | sample 5559141 | NCBI WGS metagenome assembly JAABUK01 (sample SAMN10711869, study PRJNA513367) | rock metagenome | isolation source: Antarctica rocks | place: Antarctica: Victoria Land, Pudding Butte nord | collected 2016-01-03 | reverse complement strand
GGTAAGGGGGTGGGGGCACGAGGGGCATGCAGCAGTAGACTTTGGGTCCTTGACCTGCTTGAACATTGTATGCCTCATTCAAGGGGGGCAAGGGGGTGGGGGGTGGGACACAAGGGGCCGTGCAGCAATGAACATGGGTATGATTACATGGGTGCTTGGCTTTGGAGGGAGGCCCTGCAAATGTGCCATAAAGCACAACGCATGTGCATTGCCACAAAGGTTCCCCCCGATGCCAAGATGTTGTTGCATACACAATTGTGATCAAGCAGAAGTCAACAATGTCTAAGGGCTGACTAGATCTGACCAGGCAGACTGTTAATGATGGCACAAAGCTGACAAGGCAAAGCTGGCAAGGCAGGCAGTCAGTGATGATGCAAAACTGATGAGGCAAAGCTGGCAAGGCAAAGCAAACGCAAATGCTGAACTAAGGACAGAGACATAGGGAGAGCAAAGTGACACCAAAAGGCACTCAGTACAGCAGAGGCCAGGCCAAAGGGCACCTTGGAGTAGTCCCTGGCCTGTAGGGCCTCTGCATCGTCTGTCTGACGTGTGTTCTTGGCCTGAGCTATGAGGTCATCCAAACAGTCATTGATGACTGCCAGGTCAGCAAAAAACTTGCGCTGACGTGGCACTAGGTTCTTGGCGAAGGGCAGGTTCCAGTAGGGGATGTAGAAGGTGGACCTGTGCTCTGCCTCCTTCAGCACTCCATACACTGCCTGCACACCCAGCAACCAATCACATCAACCACCCCCAGCAAACAGTCACAATCCCCCTCCCCCCCCCCGCCAACCAGTCACATCAACGCTGTGGTCAAGAAGCTGACTGGAGTGTGACCGTCACACTGAATGTGTGTGGGCACTACAGCAAGCAGGAGCATGGCACAGCACCATGGTAAATGGTCATGCTGAGAAACTATACCCTAGTCACAGGGCCACAGCAATGCACACTGTGACTTTGATGCCTACTGACGTTCCAGCATGCATAACATGCAGCATAATTGCGTGCACGTAAACACTTGAGGGAGTTGAGCATCAGTCAAGCTGGGCTGCATGCTGCATGCTGATTGCCCAAGCGGCCGGCCTTTGCCTGTCAACCATGATCTGTTCGCTTGCACAAGCCAATGCACATGTTGACGCTGTCAGATTGGGAGGGAAAAGGGTACCTTGATAACTGGTGACTCGGTTGTGAGTGATCTGAAGTCATAGTTGAAGACACCCAAGCCAATGATGTCCATTCCCAGACTCAGAAATTGAGACTCCATGTCTACCTCCTGCAAGCAAAACAGCAAACAACACTGTGACATAATGACACTGTAACATAACGACACTGAACCATGACGATACCATAACATAACGACATCATACGTGTGCTTCATGGAGCACAGGCCTGGCCATTATGCTGCTAGACCTGACAAACATGATGCACTTCTGTGGTGTAGACTTATTGCTGTGACGTGCTGATGCCCTCTTGCCAGTCACAAAACATGCCAAATCATATTAACAAAACACTGCCATTGCCTATTATTTTACACTCATACAGAACACACTCATACCACATTCCACTGAATAAGCTGGTCTTCTGATTTTCTGTACATCACGTGACAAGCATCTTGATTAAAAAGCAAGAATATGCATGACAGTAGAACTGCTGGCACCTGGCCTGAAGTCGCAACAGCATCCAGCTTCTGCACAGCGACTTCAGTGCAACGGCCAAACATCTTGATCATGGCTTCTATGTATGCTTTGTGGAAAGCCGGCACAATGGCTCGCCGCCTGGGCTTCCAGGTTTCTAGATCAGCTGGGATCAGACCCTTGCCCATGATAGGCTCCAAGATCTCTGCTAGTACACCTTTGTCATAGTTGAATGCATTTTCCTACAAATTCCAGGAAGAATGTGTCACAGAAAGCTCTTCAACTGTTGAGTATGGTTTCAGCCCAGATGCACAATCTTGCTTGAGGTCTATACAATTAAATGGCTGCTGCAAACATGGCACAGCTGGCAACTAATGAAGCGCAAGCAAATACATTTTGCTTTGCTGATAGCTTTGGATTGGATGCAGGTATGCGCATGTAGCAGATCCATTATCAATGCCCACAGGGCGCTCTGTCTGGAATATCCGCATGGTGTAGAGGGTAGCTGTTTGACCTTGAGCAGATGTCTGACAACCACTGGGTCTGATACAACAATGAAGGCCTTGGGGCCAAAAGCTAGCTTGTATACGCCGCCGCTGTCTAGGAACCTATTCCAGAGAGCAAGCAGATACTGTCAGTATATTGCCGTACTAGCAGGGATGAGGGACAACTTGTAGCAAGTCTAAAGGGATTGGTCAGATCAGCTAATGAAACCAGCACTGGTGATCATGTATGAGCTTGATGTTCAATTTGGGGTTTCTACTGGGCCTGGTATGCCTAGTTATGCACATACAAGTTCAGCTATGTGAGTGCTCACCATTGATACAGGGCCTTGAAAAGAGGTTCATCACCAGCCAAGTCTGACAATTCTCCTTGAGCAACAGGAATGCTTTCTCCTCCAACGTTGGGCTGGAAGTACCCTTGCGTTACCTCAGTCAACATTCTGCTGAGGCCGTCTTTCACATTTCCTTTGCCTTTGAAGTATGCGTATATCACAGCGACTATGCTTGGGGTGAAGAACACTCCCAGGCCTACAAAGGTGCTGGTGGCAGAGCATCTTGTCGTCTGACTATGCTGCCTGCTATTCCTGCTTGGGCTGTGGTTGCCAAATGCCCAATTGGGAGTGGCCTTCTGATATACAGAGGCTTTCAGCCTCAAAGGGCTTGCCACCTCGGTATGCTTTGCAGGCCTAAATGGTGCGCGCGAACAGCTTAGACCTGTCCGCATGTGAGCAACACACGGCCGTTGCGACGAAACATGTTGCATGGCAGGTCTGCGTAGCGCTCGCTTGTCAAGTCAAGTTGCACCTCAAGACTGCTTTGCCAGATCAGACAAGTTGTGTCAGGCGCCGCTCGACAGCTGAGACAATCACTCTGCCGTCTGTCTGAATATAGCGGCAGGCTGATGGTTGCGCTGCGGTTAATGCCGATGCGTTGACTTGCCAAGTCTGTAGCTATGCAGGCGTTACGGGTATTGTGTTGGTCGCTACGTTCGCAACAATTGCGCAATGGTTCTGTCTCCTGCGCCAGGGCAAGCGTGAGGGCTGGCTGAGCATGTGCACTTTTCAGCTGCAAAAGTTCTTGCTCCGTGACGAGACGGTAATGCTTCAGTGATCTTGCATGCTGGCGGAAGCAGTGAGCTGCCAATATGCGCCGCGATGAATAGCAAGCAGAATGCAATAGCAAAGCAAATGTCACAATGAAAGATGCTGAGTACCTTGAATCCTCAGGAGAAATACTACGAGCACCACTATGGCATGGACCTGCAGCTGGTGCACTCTCCTCAGTTGCTTCTAGAGTGTTAACGTGTAAGGGTTGAAGTCCACATTGCAATCATGCCACCAACGTGCGTCTCCTTGACAAGCCTTCGTGCTTTTGCAGACCCAGCTGATACCATCAAAGCCCAGCAACAAGTGCAGGGTGTCAGTGCTATACACTCCCATTCTAGGAGCACTCTGGCGGCCTTTCAGCAGGTATGTTGCACATCATCTGTTGACATCAGCAGCCCAACCTGCACGCTCTGCTCATGTGCCACACCTGTATAGGTGGCAAAAGCTGAGGGGCTTTTTGGCTTTTACCGCGGCTTTGGTGCGGTATTGTCAGGGGTTGTGCCTGCAACAGCCCTATATTTTGGTGGCTATGAAAGTGGTAAACGGCTGATGCCAGCTGACTATGGCATCCTCGGCGACATGCTTGTTGGCTGCTACACACAAGCAATTGCTGGCATAGTCTTCACGCCTGTTGACATCATCAAGGAGCGCATGCAAGTAAGGTACTGCCCTACATGCACTACTCTATGTGCAGCACAAGCTCCTGAGCCTCACATGTCTCGCTGCACATCCTGCCGTATGCATCAACGCACGACCAATAACCTTCATTTGCATCTGGGCAAAGGGCTTTCATCAAGTCAAAACATATGTCACACAATTCAATGGACAGCAAGCTTGACATTTGGGTCAACCGGATCATGCATTGCACTGCAAAGCATGTGCCTGAGAAAAGCTGCTCTGCAAGGCAAGGACTGTCAGCATCTTGTTGTACAACCTGATAAAGGATGTCTGGCTCGTACAGGTGCAAGGCATGATGCAAGCAGCCTACAGCTATCGCAATGCCTTCCATGCTGTTGCCAGCATTGTACAGCAACAGGGCCTGCCTGGTCTGATGAAGGGCTACTGGGCAACCAACTCAGTCTGGTTCCCATGGAATATGATCTACATTGCATCCTATGAGAAGTCCAAAACAATGCTGGCACACAACCTGCAGGCACGCATCACTTATCTCTCCATCCAAAAGAAGGGGGGGGAAAGGGAAAAATATGCTTTTCAGCGATAAAAATAAGAGCCTCCTAGGGCGGCAGCCCAAAGCTCTGTCTAACAACAACTGCCGTGATGCTAGCATCTGCAGGCTGATGTGTACAAGATGCACCTGCTCTTGAGTTCATGTGCTGTCATTAACATGCCTGAAGTCCAGTCAAAGGGCAAATGCTAGCAGCAGTCTTGTGCATGCTGGTGGTATGTCCCTGGCTGCAAGCTGTGTGACTCCTGGCAGGACAGGATGCAGGGACAGTCATGCAATGCATGCATGGCTCTGTTTAGCTTCTTGCTTGCTCCTGTGCCTGCCAAGAGTCGTTGAAATCAGTAGGCAGTTTTTGTTCTGATCATACAGTTAGAGGGGCCAGGTCAGATGCCAGGGTGGGGCATAGGTGCGTGCTCAGCTGGCAGTGCAGCGCTGGCAGCCTGGTGCACACACCCTGCAGATGTTGTCAAGACACGCCTGCAGGTCTGCTCTCTTGTGTTGGATGGGCCACCTCTGCATAGGCAAGGCGCATTGTTGACATGTATATGCTTGTCACTGTGACTTAGTGTGAGTTGGCTGGTGTACATGCACATGCTGTGTACGCACTTGCATATCTGCAATTTGACTGTGGTCAGGCAATTGAGGTGAACATGATGGACTTATCGTGTGGACTTATGCATTGATTTGGCACCTGCTATTGGTATTCCGCATCACATGTGCCACATTTGCACCAACAAGCTTTTACACTGTAGTGAGCCACAATCATGCAGATACTGCTTGCTGCCTCTGATTGCTGCCAATGAAGGCTTTTTGCTTGGAGGTATTTGTCACTTTCTGCATATGCGCTGTGATGTGCGCCAGCTTACAACAATGGCAGTGGTGACGCATGACAGGCAGAAGCAGACGTGCACATGGAGTGTGATTGGCATGTAGGTGTTGTCAGGCGGGAGTGGAGGTCAACACGTAAGAGCCCTTGATGTTGCAAAGAGCTTGTGGATCTCACAGGGTGAGCATCAACGCTCCTGAGCTGGCCTGTCAAACTAGCACCCATGGGCAAAGGTCACGCGTGACATTTGTTTTGTGTTAGACCAGGCTTGAGCTGTGTCTGCAGACTGTAAGTTACTTTGATGCACTTCAACTTCTTGTTTGGTCTCAACTCAGCAGTTCTGATGAAACAATTGTGCAGCGCAACTTTTTAGGCTTTATTTCAACATGCAGTACACTTCAGTATACTGTACATGCACGTTTCCAACACACGCAACCTGCCCTCTCCGCACATGTCATTTGTGACAATTAATCGCCAGGTGTAAGCTGCTTTTGAAGTCTTGAATGAAGCTATAGAGCAGTACATCAGCCTGCTTGTCATGCAGGGTTGAGAGGGTTTGGTCAGGGGCTGCTTGCACGCACTCTAACTATCGCACCAGGGGCTGCCATTCAATGGTACATCTATGAGAATGTGAAGGCACACCTGGCAAGACTTCAAAGTTGATGCCAGATCTGCTAACGCTCAGTGACTGCGTACGCAAGCCATCGCAACCAAGCTGGCAAAGAAGACGCAGTGATTCCCCTCTTGCCTTGTGAGCACAACCTGCATGAGGTGCCATACGAGGCAGCAGGTCTAGCAATTCGCAGGGTTACAAGACTGGTCAATATCTTATACTGTATTGCTAGCTAGTCATAAGAGTCCATAGATCTATAGACTCTATGACTATAATATTAATGTAGTGATTAACCAGTTCAGTTCAGTGAATTCATACAGACAAGATTTGATTCCTACATGCAAAGCGTTCCCTGAGGAAACTACCATATGCATTTGGTGCACACAAAGGCATAAAGTCTGCAATAGTACAACAATGCTGCAGGAGGTCCAAACGCTGTGACCCTGATATGGCTGTACGCTGGGCAAACAAAAGCAAAGTGCTGCTTGTCCTCCACACAATTCACTGACTCCACAGCCTGTCTGTCCCATCAAGATGAGCACCGTCTGCCCAGCAGCCTGTCCCTACCCGCAGACCATGGCATCCAGTACTAAACCTACTAAATAGCCAACTATTTGATGCACACTTGACAACAGACAGATCCTCTGTAGGTTTGTGCTCAGGCTGCATTGTCCTATATAACATCAAGATGCTGTGCTGAACATCTGCAAAGTACCCAAATGCGTGCTGATGCTTAGCCTTTTCTACGACAGATGCAATGCCAAATTGTGAAAAAGCTGCTGCTGTCCTAAATGACCATGCAAGGAATCACCTAGATAATGCTGCCAACTGTCTTTGACTGCTGTCTAAGCCACAGTAAAGCCATAACCATTGCGAGCTTAACAAAACGCGCGTTGTCTAATGCAATTGTCCTATGATGATGACGCACGATCTGCTGCCAGAAGTGAACTTGCAACGGGAAGCGATTCAATTCAGCTAAGACCATGTGGTTTGCTGTAGACTTCCTGACACCTAACAGACGTCTTAGAAAGTCCTGATGCAAAGCTTCCGCAGCTGCAGCGCATTTAGTATACACTCCCCAGACTTTGCAACCATAGCTCAGGATTGGTAATATCAGAGTTTCAAATAGCTTGCACTGCAGAGCTGGATCTCGTATGCCCAGAAGTGCACACCACCGTCTCATAGCAAGTAGGGCCTTTTTTGCCGTAGCCACAGGAGCATCTGTCCCAAAGCCATGCAGACAATAACTACATGCAAACATCCACAATCATGTGCTGTGGGCAGGCTTGTGACTGTTTGCAGCATTCCTGCATCAGGCTCTATTGGAAGCTACCAGTATTGTGCATGTGCAATGCAGTATTGTGTATGTGCAATGCATTACTTGTGATATATGTGTGCAGTGTTGTAGAGCTTCAAAGGTGGGCTTGCCGGCATGAGCCATTGCTACTCAGTCAGGCACAACATTGTTACAACTACTGTCAAGGCTACATGGCAGCTGGTGATGTACAGGAAATATCTTGAGTGCATTTGATTGCTGCTGCAGCAATTTGCAGTAGATTTTGGGACATGATACAACTGAGGCTACTAGCAGAGCCTTATGGTCGCTATATACATGAACATTGAGCGGAGCAGACTATGCACAATTTTGCTTCGTGGAACAACCGGCCGCCGGCAGGACGCCTTTTCTCCTACCTACGTCGGCCTGTGCACCACAACGCAGATCAGAGCTCTAGCACCTCCTGATTCAAACTGACAAACACGGCCCGACGAAGAAGGCGATACCTCAGAACTCGGCCACTGTCACTTTGAACTTTTTGTTGTTGGGACCGTAATCAATCGTGGTGGTTTTAGTGTCCACGCTTGGGTTGTTGACGTTGGTCTTGGACTTGATCAAAAGAACGGCTTGCTTCACCTTTTCCTTTAGGCCGGCACTGCCGGAGTATTGACCCGTGCAGTATTCTTCGAAGATCTTGTCCTCATACTGCTTGTTGAAACGGAAATGATATTGACACATATGAGGTGGCGCTTCAAGCCTGAGTCAACGGATCTGCAAAGTGTGAAGCAGCGAGTCACAAGGGTGTGCACAAAGATGACACTCGTATATGACGGCTGCAAGCCATGTCAAGGTTGACAGAGGTCTAGGGAAACCTAGGACCCAACATCGACCCGCAACATCGGCACAGCTGTACAAGCACATGTGGGTCGCTGCAGTGGGTTCAGCTTCAACTTCATACAGTGAGTAATGATGACTAGTCAAACTTTGGGGGCTTTGTCATCCCCTGACCACGAGCTATTACAAGCCAGACTTTGCACAACAGCTGGCACTGGCGCCGGCGTCAGCTCACGAGCGGATATGATCACGACGCAGTGTCTTCACGGTCATCAGTGTCACAGCTATAAGATTATGTTCAACACAGCTGTCAGCTTTTCAAAGTGCTTGCTTTTTTCACCTTTTCCAGCGGCACGCAGTCCATAGGGTGCCTGTTGCCATAAAAGTGAACCCTGTGAGAGCAATTTGGACCTTAGCCATTCTGGAATGCATGCAACTCCTTGCAACAGGCAGAGCTATTTCCAGCTCCTACTCCTAGAGTGAGTAGGTTAGTCACTCGCAGGGCATGCACTTTGAAGATGACCAGGTACATGTGACATATATGTCAAGATGACCAACAATAGATCAGCACCACTTTGCCCATCTGTGTCAAGCACAAAGTCATGCAAGGAGATTATGTGATGAGAAAAGCGACAGACAACTGAGCGCATATACTTGACCTGGATCACCAAAGGCATACAGCTAGCTGCTTGGTTCAGCATCAGCACCTGCATGTTGAAGGCATTTTTGCTTTGGCGCAGATTCATCTGTGGCTGACGTATGAGCTGTCAGGCATTTGACAGCTGCAGAAAGAAACCCAACATGCCAATTCTCTGCAGGTTCTGGAGCTCGCACTCAAACTTTCATCTGACCTGCGGCTGTCGTGGAGGACAGACAGCTGTCTCTTTCGTCATCAACCTGCATATCTTGCTGCTTGCATAAAGGCACAACCCCGACACTGCATTTGGATCTGAGCAAGGGGCTTTCATCAAGTTGTAACATATGTCACACAATTCAAGGGACTGGAACTTTGACATATAGGTGAACAGGATCATGTATTGCACTACAAAGCATGTGCCTCACAAAGGCTGAGCAAGGCAACGGCTGTCAGCATGTTGGTGTACAAGGTATGATGCAAGCAGAAACAGCTATCGCAACGTCTTACATGCTGCTGCCAGCATCGCACAGCAATAGGGTGTGCCTGGTCTGATGAAAGGCTACTGGAGAACCAATATTCCATGAAAATTCTGTCTGGTTTCCATGGGATATGATCTATGTCGCATCCACTGAAGAGTCTAAAACAATGTTGGCACACAACTTCTACTTCTTCAGCATCTTGTACCAGTGGTGCAGGCAGGCATAAAGTCTCTGTCTAACATTGTCTGCCGTGATGCTAGCATCTGCGAGCTGGTTGGTACAAGATACACCTGCTCCTGGATTCGCGTGCTATCATGGAGGCAGCCTGAAGTCCAGTCAAAGTTCAAATGCCAGCAGCAGTCTTGTGCATGCTGGTCATATGTCCCTGGCTGCAAGCTGCCGTCATTTCCTGGCAGGACAGGGTGCAGGGACAGTCATGCACTGCGTGCATGGCTTTGTCCAGCTTGTTTGCTCCTATGCCTGCCAACCCGTCTTGTAATCAGTAGGCAGGTTTTGTTGTGATCGTACACTTAGAGGGGCCAGGTCAGATGGCAGGGCGGGGCATAGGTGCATGCTCAGCTGGCAGTGCAGCGCTGGCAGCCTGGTGCACACACCCTGCAGATGTTGTCAAGACACGCCTGCAGGTCTGCTCTTTGTGTTGAACGGGCCCATCGGCAGGGCCCATCATTTACCCATATATGCCTGTGACTGAGCATGATATGGCTGGTAGATGGCTATGACTGTGCATATGCTGTCCATGCACTTGCATACACTGCAGTTAACTGTGGTCAGGCATCTGCGTCGAAGATGATGTGCAGACTTATGCATCAAATTGACTCCTGTTATTGGCATTGCGCATGACATGTGCCACGTTTGCACCAAGAACTTTTCATGCTGTGGTGAGCCACAATCCTGCAGATGCTGCTTGTTGCCTCTGACTGCTGCCAGTCAAGGGAACTTCCTTGCGGCTGTTCACTACCTTTCTTGTGTGCAGAGTGCACTGTGATGTGCGTTAGCTTCCAACAAGGGCAGTGATGTTGCACAGCAGGCAAATGTAAAGCAGACATGAACATAAAGTGTGATTGGCATGCAGGTGTTGTCAGGCGGGAGTGGAGGTCAACACTTGAGAGCTCTTGATGTTGCAAAGAGCTTGTGGGTGTCACAGGGTGAGCATCAGTGCTCCTGTGCTGACCTGTCAGGATAGCATGCATGGGCAAAGGTCATGCGTAACATCTGTCTTGTTTCAGACCAGGCTTGAGCTGTGTCTGCAGACCATGAGTAGCTCAGATGCAATTCGACTTCTTGTTTGGTCTCAATTCACCACTTCTGGTGCAGTGGTAGTCAAGCGTAATTTTTTGGCTGTGTCAGCATGCAGTACACTTCAGGTTTTTGTCCATCCACCTTGCCAAGACACGCAACCTGCCCTTCTACACACGTCATGTACAACAGGGGCTGTCGTGTGCAAGCTGCCTTTGAAAGTTGGTTGGAAGCCGTACGAAGCTGTACAACACTGCATCAAGCTTGTCATGCAGGCTCGACAGGGTTTAGTCAGGGGCTGCTTGCACGCACTCTGACTATTGCACCAGGAGCTGCCATTCAATGGTACATCTACGAGAATGTGAAGGCACACCTGGCAACACTGTAGTGCTGATGATAATTGGTGGACATTATGTAAGATTTGCCACCTGTTGCCGCCAAGCTGGCTCTGAAGATGCACTGGATTCTCTTTTTGCTCCTTGAACACGAATTGTTTTGAGAGCCATTTTGTGAGGCAGCAGGTCCAGTGGGCTGGGGAGGTACAGACTCGGTCAACAAGTGGATCTTGTACCCTCTTGCTGTCAGCCATAGGGTTTCTTGTATGACACAAACGGCAAACAGTACTGGGATATGCCAGATTGCGGTATATGCTAGGTTCTGGCATTTCTGAAGTGTTGATTCTTGCAAGTTTTGGCTTCATTTTGTGGGTTAGTAGCTGTGTTTCACACCCTTGCAGCTATGTACAACACCCAAATTTCACCAGCTGTCAATGCAGTGAGGCAAGGGATGTCTGGTGCCACCTCTCTGGAAACGATTTGTTTCGTTTGCAGGCTTGTTGGCATGCATGAAGTGTTTAGCAATATGCATGTGTGCTTGATCTCGAACTCATATCCACTGCAGCGTATGGAGACAGCCCGGCTTGCGGCTGCATGATCTCACTGATGGCAGAAGATACAAATGTGACAGCGCTTAAATTCATTTGGTGGGCATATCATCAGACAGTAGAAATGTCAGCAAGCACACAGCATGACTGGTCTGACTCTGTGAATGAGCACAGTTGATTTTGCACACCACTGCATATTGCAACTCATGGTTTCTAGAAGTGTCTGGTGGCAGGCATGTAAGGCATGCACGAAGTGCGTCGCTGTATATATAGTTGCGAGGTCGTCCAGCAAATGCATGTTGCAGCAAACGTGCACATATGTCTCTGCACAATGTACAGACATTCTGAGCATGTGTGGAAGGCTGTGTTTACAAAGGCTTTCAGGCTGGCTGAGTCATTTGCATTGGTTCTTTAGTTCCTGAGCCTAAAGGGCCAAGATGCCTTGACCAGAATCAAGGTAATCTGTAACTGGGTCAATGCCCAGGATACTTCCTGTTACCAAAATAGTATCTGCCGAAAGGTAAATCAGATTTCATAATGTTGTGCTGCTGCACTTGTATGGCATACATTTGCCTAGGAAATGAAAGTGGCTTTTGATCAAAAACCCTACAGGTGTCTACATGGAGCAAAAACACAAACAGAAGAGTTGTCAAGCAATTCAATGCATCAGAAAAACAAAACATGCATGCAAAGTCGGTGCTGCCTATCTAGACAGAAAACATAAGCCTAGCTAGATCAGGATCAGCGTCAAAAGTGTTATAATTGGCCAAAAGTAGTGTAAGCAGTGCACAACTGACGTGCAACCTAATGTATAGTGCAGAGCTACTCAAGCAAGCTACAAAGCACAGTATCAACTCTGTATCAACAGGGGTCTTGAATGATTATTTGCTGCTGAAGCACTGACAAACACGCTGCGTATAAGACCGATAGGTACATGAAATGGCTGTCATAGGTATGGGTGAATGCAACAAAGAGACTGGACCAGCCATTGCCACTGCAACAAATGTTGAGGCACTGCAGGCAGACACAGCGTTGTACAAAACCTCATTGCGTTCTTGGGCTCGTATTGTGATGACAACAGCATGACCTGTGCATGCTACAGGATTGAGCAACAAATTTGGGTCACCGCAATTGCATCCTGCGTGATAGCCGCTTGCTGCTTGGTTGACATTGCCACCATGTTGCGTCATATCTGTTGCACTGGAATCCAGCATTACATGTGGCCCCAGTCCATACCGCATCCACACAATCGTTTACCAAGTCGCAGTACACCTTGTTGCCACCACACTGACCGTAATTCACCACGGTATACGGCGCAACATACGCCGCTGGACTGGACACAATCTGGTTGCTGGGCGACAGAATGGTCACTGAGTCTGTAATGGGGGACGTAACTGTAACACCAGTGGTGACCACATTGGTAAGAGGCGAGGTAGGGACCGCTGTACTGGCTGTAGTAAGCTCAGGAGAGGCAGCAGCTGTGGTGCTGGCGCTTGCAGTCACAGTGGTGGTTGAGCTGGCAGTGGAGGTGGAAGTGGATCCTGAGACAGTGCTGCCAATAGAGGTTTCTGCGGCACCAGCCAGGGTTGCTGAGCCATCAGGTCCCGTGACATCATAGTAGTTGCTGATGGTCTGAGACTTGGGGTCGATGCCTGTGTCAGTGAACTGCTGTGTGCCCCATCCACCTGTGCGCAACAGCATGCACAGTCAGCTCCACTAAGCTGAGGTAGTGGCAGACAGCCACCAATGCACAGTGCTTGTACCAGAGCACAAGCATAGCACTGATGTAAATTCACACCTTTTCTTTTGAGTGCATCAGGATATGTTCAGCACACATTGCATGGCCAGGTCAGGCCGAGTCATGTGGTGCAAAGGGTGACTTTGAGACACAGCTGAGACTTACTTCTGTGACACCGGGGGGGGAGAGGGGGGGGGGGGGATGTGAGGGCAGAGGCTATGATTGGCAATCCATACCTGATGAGGAGAGGACAGTGTCAACCAGGACCTCCCCGGCCACTGAGGTGACCCTGATGGGTAGTGGGAAATTGAAGTTGCCAATTTCTCTGTGGTAGGGCCACTGGTTGTTCACACTGCGAGCCGCCGGCCACCACACTCCATTGATCTGGTACTCCACCAGTTGCAAGGGCACACTGCACATGATAAAGGCAGTCAATGACTTGACAATGAACATGCAAGCATTCATCACACAGCCATGACTAGCCAGTTGGAAAGATTGAGTACCTGGTCAAGCAGCTAGGCCAAGCAGCTCAGGCAGGCTGTTACATCTGATGCTGCTCAGACAACGACAGGTCTGTGCAGTCAATTTCACAGCAGATAGAATAGAGAGAAGGCAGACAGGCTAACAGTAAGACAAATGTACTGTCAAACACAGCAGAGCAGGAGGCAAGTCAAAGGCTTACAATGTGTTGGAGACCACCAGGCTGAACCAGTACTGGTCGATGACAGTGATGCTGTACATGAGCTTGCTGTTGCCCACAGGGCAGGGCGTGGCAAACCACTGCACCTGCCACCTGCCATTGCCATCGATGGCCTGGTCAATGGACCCAAACAGACATTCTGGGCAGCGGTTGGTCACCAGAGCAGTTTGCCATTCTGTGCCTCCTGCATCAAAGCAACAAGATGGCTTGATGATCGCTGTTCAGGTTTGCTTGCTGTGCAATGATGCAGCAAGACGCAATAGTTGTCAGGATTTGATGATTTGCCTGTCGGCCAGCAGAGTTAACACCACAAAAGGTGTATGTGGCCCACAGCTGAGCAAACACTGAGGTTGACAGCAAAGCACCTATGACAGTACACAGACTTGCAGGTACTGGGCTGTTGGGTGCAGTGTACAGGCAATACTGTAGCAAGGAAACTTGAGGCCAGCATGAATTGCGACACAGGTAGGTTTCCATCTCTGCCTGCTTGATAAGCAGCACCCTTGATTGATAGGTAAGCTTGATGTCACACAGGCACAGAAGTGACAAATTTACCTGGAATGGGTTCAGTTCCTATGCCAGTGCCTGTGCCTTGAAAGGTAATGCACATTCCACAAGCAACTGATGCGCCAAATTGGGGATCATTCATGGCCACAGTCATGGTCAACCCACTGCTCCATGGGAGGTCATTAGTGTTGGCCATGTTGGTACCATAACTGCAAGTGCCATCATTGTCTTGCCCTGCTCCATATGAAGTACCCTACAGTGATGAAGAAGAGTAGTGAGTGATCGTGCAGTTTGTGGGAACAGCTGCTTCTGGATGCCAAACACAGCAAGGGTTGCCCAATTGCCAAGAAAAGTTGGTGAGTACAGAGATTTTAGTTTAGGGAGTTCGGCACCCTTGGAAGCTTACGTCGCCTGTTTGCAGAGACCGCTGGTTTGTCATTGCATCCCAATCCAACTGAGCGCCACCCCCGTGCAGTGCTGCATAAAACAGGGTGCAGTACAGCGCCGCTATTGCGGCAGGAACGTTCATGGCGGGTGGCCCGACTGCAGTCGCCTGTGTTGATCGAGTTCAGGAGTGCTGCCAAACACTGTGGATAGCTGCCGCGTCAAGACCTGCATATGCCAAAGGCGTGTCAATGCCAAGCAATGTCGCAGCTTGGGATGAACAAGCGTTCCTTGTATCAGACCGGAAGTCCAGTTCCATGGTGGGTTTGAAACAGAAATTTCAACCTTGCTAACGTACGCCATAGTAGGATCCACCAAACATGTGTTGATGCTGTCCCAGATGCAACATGCACCTGTCTATGCAGACATGTGTGTCAATTGCAGCAGAATTGCTGTGCTGGTAGTTGGGACGACGTGCGCATACAGGTCGGGGGTGCAGCTGCTACAAGCGGACAGCGCCGATGCAGATGAGCACTCAAACGCCAACGCGGTCAGACTATGGACTCGTTGTGACTACAAACTGCAAATGCTGGTGTTGCTGTGGCTGCTAGGCAGTGATCCGCATCACCTGCTGACTTCGATGAGTTATTCAGGTGGACGCAGTGCACTCAGGGCGAGGGCTGGGCGTGCAAAGACGCTTATGGGTTGCCGGAGGAGATTGTAAAGGCAAGCGGGCGTCAAGAGCAACGTATGGCGTCAAGAGCAAAGTATTGAGCGAGCTGCAGGTGGAAGGCAACAACTTAATCGCAAAGCCATTGCCGTCTGCAACATGGTCACATGCCTAACAACGTCATGGTCTCAATGGCAGACATGTAGGACTGAGCCCGTCATGCCGCCAAACACCTGTCATTATTTGTGCAGGCGCCATAGTGCGATGCTGACTAAGCTTATGGCGGCCAAATTTGAGTCGGACAGAGAACCCAGCCAACAACATAATCTCACAGTGTCAGATTACAGCGCTTGCATAACTGCTGCGGCCGCAGGACAGATACATAACATTCACATTTTACACATTTTAGTCAAGCGCTATCGTGAATCACGATGCTGATGTGGATATCCTGACAAATCACAGAAAACCTGAATATATATATTTGCCTGAGTCACTTAGGCAAATGTATATAGTCAAACCCATCCTCATCAGAAGAATCTATGAGCTGAAGCCTTTTTGTTTTAATAGTATCGACCTTTCGCAGGTCAAACAATCTGCAGGAGTTCTCGGAACTGGCAGGTTTTGACGCAGTCAGCAAATCTGCTGCAAAAAATAGAGAGGCAAGGTTAGGGTCCAGCAGTGCCACTGGGGTTGGCACTGCTGGGCCCTGCTGTTCGTCATCATTAGGAAGGCGATGGAAGCAGAGTTCCTCGAACTTGCTGTCTGTCCATCCGATTTCTCTGGATGGTTCCTCTAGATCCAGTAGGCTTACCACACAATGATGGCCTTGGCAACTTGTTGTTGGCTCTCTGTGCAGTTTCCCCTCAACCAACAACACCTAGATCTGCAGTCAACTATACGCGCATGAGCACATATGCTGGAAGCAAATTTTCACTTTTACAGACGTAATGTTCCCATGCTGTTAAATCCAAGACTGTGCGTTGCAGCATCAACGGTGCTAGCGGTATATCTAAATTTGATAGCCAGCGACACTGTTTTCCCTATGGCTTGCAATCAGTGCTGACACACACTCATAACATGCTAGCCATAGTCAAGACATTAAGGCAATACAAGGCAGTAATGATTAGATATTCACTTGCAAGACGCTATGCTATGGAGTGCTCTCAGGGCTGATACCCATCACGCCAGCCATGGTGCTCTGCTGGCACCCCAGGGGGAAGAAGTGGTCAGGAAGCTGCCTGCGCTGTGCTTTGATGACTTGATACACTTGGATAGCTACAGCAATGATACACAGCTGGTCGGCTTGTACAGCCATGGAAAATTGGCGGCCTAGCTTTCTTGGGATGTTGCTGTCCCGGGGCAAGACACAAAATTGGAGCACTGAGCCAGCACAAGCATAACACATGAGATATTCCACCTGTAACAGCAGAGAAACAGCTCCATACTGACAATCTGCTTGCACACTGCAGTGCAAACACACAGCTGTAAACAGTAGTGTTATACCTTGCCGTGAAATGAATCTTTCCACTTGGACATTTTGTTGCCCAAGTCATGGATTGCTTTCAGCAGATGCTCCTCTGACCTCTTGTGCTCCCCTTTGAACAAAGCCCTTGCTGTTGTGATGCAGAGGTCAGGCCTCTTGCATTTCACTGTAGCAGATTCACCAGCCCTGTTTCTCTTGCGAGACAAATAAAGCTTGTTGTCCATCTCATACTTGCTCATGCATGCCCAAATTTTGTACAACAGCTTGTCCACTTTGCCTGCAAATCAACCAACTCCACACTGCCAGAACACAGCCAGCCTTGTTTGCGCTGTACTGCTGCTGTCACGTGTCTGCGCAAGCCTTCATTGGTTACCTTCAATGAACTCGTTGTCAAACTCGGATGTCAATGCATAAACTACCGATACTGCCAGCATGTCAGCCCCTGACAGTGATGCAGGCTCAATAAAGTCTTTCAAGGAGTCGTTGTAAGCCACCAGACCATTGTAAAAAGAGTCGATCACAGGAATTTTGGCTGCCGGGGGACGGAAAATGAAGGTTTCAAGCTCATCCAGCGCAGGCGGTAGCTTCAAAGCTGGCTGTTGCAGATCAGTTACCTTCTGGCCAGTCTTGTCAATTGCAAACATGACAGAAGGACCTGCACAACAGCAAGCCAGTATGTAGGCTGCAATATATACTAGCATAAAGTGTCGGCACAACATGAGCCAGCACTGCGCCAATGTTTAAGCGGCTAGTTTGATTATGCTCTACCATTGTTTGCCAACGCCTTTTAAGATCAACAACTTTTCAAGCCGGAGAAGAAAGCCAAGAGGCTGCATTGAAGCCACAGAAGAATCCTGGGATGTGCATGGAATATGCGCTACACTACAGTAGTATGCTGACCAGATGAATTCACAGAAGAGCAAGCAGCAAAGGCAGCAAGCAGACAAAGCTGGCAGGCTGTGTCAAGCCAAGCTATGACCTGGGTGTGGGTGTGAGCCTATAGCTCAGGCTGAACTAAAAAGGTCTGCCCAAGTGTCTTGTCTGAGAGTCATAGCTCACGACACTGCAACAATCCCTCAACTTACACACAACAGTTGCAGACCTCAGCTCAGCTTACCAGTTTTGATTTGAAGCGCAGACAGTCGATGGTATTCAGCTGTTGCTTATGCTTTTCGCTTGCTGCCTTCTGGCGCCTCCTGCCATTCCTTGAGCCAATGTCTGATGTCTTGCTCGATGTCAGTCATGAACCTATCGCAACAAAAAACAATGAAATGAGTAATGATGTACTTGACAACAACACAAAAGCGTCTTTGTCACCAAGGTCGGAGTGAAATAGAGCAAACTTGTGGGGCAAGGGGAGACTCAGCGGTGACTTGCAAGTAGCCACACGTTCAACAAACCCATAGCATCTTGTTACAAAACAAGCGGTGACGCATCTAGCAGAGTCAAAATTCACCTGAAGTGCGTCTTTCAACAGGAGCATCTGGGATTGTTCCGAGTCAGAACCAACTTACCACTTCTGGACGGGGCCGCTGGAGGCAAGGTTGACGCAAATGAACAGCGAGTTCCATCGCAAGTTACAGTGCCGGCCACATAAAAGTATTGCTGTGACTTGATTCTGGTATTTTCCAGTGCCTCCTGTAGCCACCAATCAATCAATCAGTACATCCAATGTCCTCTGGGGCAGCTAGGCGCTGAACTGGGCGCAATTACTTCGGCTTATGTGGTTTCGGAGCAAGCCCAACATTTTGAGCACCCAGTGAATTCCTACATGCAAAGCAATCCCTAAGGAAACCACCACATACATTTCATTGACACAAAGACATTCAGTCTGCACCAGTACAACAGTGCTGCAGAAGCTCCAGATGCTTTGGCCAAATATATATGAGTATACGCTGGGCACTCAAAAAGAAAGTGCTGCTCAACCTCCACACAATCCAAATGACTTGCACAAACCAGCCAGGCTGTTCTATCTGGGTAAAGACCGTCTGCCCAGCGGCCTGTGTGTACTCGCTGACCAAGGCATCCAGTCCTAAACCTACTAATTAGCCTTCTTTTCGACGCACACTTGACAACAGACAGATACTGTGCAGGTTTGTATTGAGGCTGCGTTGTCCTATATAACATCAAGCTGGTGTGCTGCACATCCGCAAAGTACTCAAATGCATGCTGATGATTGGCCCTTTCTATAACAGATACAATGTCAAAATTATGAAGACGCTGCTGCGATTCGCCATGCATGTGCCGGGAGAATTCAGAGTCGAAGCACAGGGACTTTAGTTGCGCGGATGTGGGCAAATTGTCAATGCAGAAAAAAACTGCTGCTGGTCATCAGCTTCAGCACAAAGCTGCTATGGACTCTGTCTGAGGATGCACTGACCCATACTGTCGGTCAACTAAACCAACAATCACAAGCATTATGTCAGCAATGATGCCTACTTTGCATTTATGGGTTTACACAATGCCCTGTTTCGCTGACACTCTGGATTTTTGTGGACCCTGCTGCCCATGTGATGCATCACCTTTACCACACACTGCACAACATCTGTCAATCCTAGAGCGTAATTACAACACATTCCACTCTGCTAAAAGTACAGAACTTTCACATTACAAACACTACTGCCAAAAGCTTCACTGTGTGTCAAGCTGTGAACAGCCGCAGTTCTGTTGTATGCAGCAACTCAATTGTAGGGTTTCAGCTTGCAGCGAGCCACTTGTAGGCCATCTTCCTGCACAGCTGCTTTGTTGACATATCCTCGGCAGCTGGTGGCTCCACAAT
>JAABUK010005547.1_pt1 | contig 19499 bp, 18 predicted proteins | sample 5559141 | NCBI WGS metagenome assembly JAABUK01 (sample SAMN10711869, study PRJNA513367) | rock metagenome | isolation source: Antarctica rocks | place: Antarctica: Victoria Land, Pudding Butte nord | collected 2016-01-03 | reverse complement strand
GGTTTAGAGACAGTGCCCCTTCGCGCTCGCCAAGACGGCTCCCCAAGATCTATTCTTACCTTTCGTGCTTTCGTACCTGAGCATTGCCTGAGACTCCCTCGTTACTTTTTCAATATTCACAGCTATTGATCCAATACGTGCACACTCCTTAGCTCGGTCTACATTATTCCCATGTACTAGCAGTATCGATGCAAGATCGTGGTTCGCGCCCTCAATAGATCGAATCCACTTTCAGGCCCCCCCCTGCGGCGAAGGAGACAAAAAGAGCCTGAGCAACGTCCTTTGGGCACTGCCTGGCTCTTGCAATCACCACGACGACCATGAAGATACGGTCAATCTCATGGACTGCATCCCTACTGCTGATATGCGTCAGCTCCGCCCTCTTGACTACAGAAGAGGTCGTTGCCTCGGCAGACGGCAAGAAAATTGGCCTTTCAGCGGATGGACCCACAACCCCGGCATCGAAGGCTGGAGCTGACGGCGTTGGAACAAAGGATGCGCCTGTGGATGGGAAGGATGGAAGACCACACCTAGGACCGTTTGTCGAAACAGGTGCAGAAAGAGATCGGAAGAAGGCCAAAGAAAGTGGCGACGAGGTGACCGTTTCCAAGGCTGTACCATCATCAATATCAGGTGGAGTAATGAGCGACGGTGGATCTAAGATGCCCGAAACAAACGACGGTGTAATGGACGACCCAAATCGAACAGGTCCAAAGGAGGGAACAAGGGGTACGGAGGGTGGAATAACTGAGAAAAGTAAGGACAGGAAAGAAGGTCAATCAGATGGCGCGAAGCCAGAGAAAAAGCCAGATCCACCAAAAGAGATTCCTCCATTGCCACACGGCGAGCAAGAAAGCGCCGGGCAGAAGCTAGGTAAGGATGAGGGTAAGAAAAGCAAAGAAGCAGGCACACAAGACGAAACCAAGGACAAGCCGAAAGTAGCTCAGAAGGAACTTGGCGGTCTCGAGGTAATTGCGATAGTGGTTTTCGAGTCCTCCGGCGGAGCTTTTTGCTAATCGCTGGACTGCAGAAACCAGCCGACCTCCCCGAAAAGCCTCACGACATCCCACATCCTGTCCCGGACTCAGCATCTAAGAGTGATCCTCTTGCAATACTAAAACCATTCACACCCTCCTTTCCTGCTCTCACCGCTGCCCCTGCGTCCATCATACAGCCTCTCCACTCTTTTGTTCTCTCGTTGGCCATGATCATCTTTTCAGAGATTGGCGACAAAACATTCCTCATCGCTGCGCTCATGGCCATGAAGCATCCTCGATTGGTCGTCTTCTCCGCCGCCTTCAGTGCTCTGATCGCCATGACTATCCTCTCGGCAGTGCTCGGTCACGCCGTACCATCCCTCATCCCGAAAAGGTTTACGAACCTCCTCGCGGCTCTGTTGTTCCTTTTCTTTGGGGCCAAAATGCTGAGAGAAGGCTACTCCATTTCGCCTGAGCAGGGCGTTAGCGAAGAGATGAAGGAGGTAGAGATGGAACTCGAGGAGAAAGAGGAGCAAGCTCGCAAGATGGGACGTCGACGATCATCGATATCTCCCTATGTACTCGAGTCCGGTCGAGTCAATCCACGGAAGACGCGCTCAAACACCCGTCTTCCTGCTCCTCCAGACTCGCCCCCATCATCACCGGACAACTCGCGGAGTCCGTCACCCAGCAGAGGCTCTGCCATTATAGGGATGTTTTCGGGGGTGAACAATTTGTTTTCGTTGCTGTTAAGCCCTGCATGGGTGCAGACATTTATAATGACGTTTTTGGGAGAATGGGGCGACCGGAGTCAGATCGCCACGATTGCGATGGCAGCCGGCCAGGATTATTGGTGGGTCACTGGGGGCGCAGTGACCGGGCATGCCTTCTGTACAGCAATTGCTGTCATAGGAGGTAGCGCTATTGCGGGCAGAGTCAGCTTGAGAATTGGTAGGTCATGCATACTCCTGGATTATATTCGAACAAGCATGCTAACATATTTTCCGCAGTGACATTAGGAGGTGGATTTGCCTTCTTAGTGTTTGGCATCATCTACCTAATCGAGGCTATGTACATCGTGTAATGGAAATGGGATGACAGGACATCGTAGCATTTGGATGGGAGTTAGAACTTGTAGAGATTCTTTGCAAGCACCTGTTACGAACATTCTATCCATCACCGTGAGCTCTGAGATGAATATTGTTCGCATATTGTGTAGCTGAGCTCTGATTCCTACTTTCATACCCTTCCGGGAGGCCCGGGAAGTCGAGACCAGAAAGCTAGTACCTGTTCGCCAATGCCCCGGATTTCTCCATGTTCGTTAAGAAGATAAACAAGCCAAATTATTGCTAACTGCTTCATTCTTTTCCAAAACAGGTAACACCCTGGTATCTTCTCTGTGGTTCTCATAAAGAGCGACGAATCCCATTCGAAGCCCCTGGCATTCAGCGACTCCCAGCTCCATACAAGAACTTTCCAGTCCTAGATCGGAGCGAGAAAATGCAAGTCTAGTGGTGGAAAACTGGGATTGATGTTGTGGTGTACGTTTGTCGTTGGGTTGATACCTCACTTGTGGTTGTGATGTTTCTTCAAAATCTGAAGTTAGTTTGTATGATGTATGAAGGGATTAAACCGTTTGACTGCCCCTTTTAGTAGGTGGATGCCGGCTGCTCTCTGTCTGGTATCGAAATTGCTCGTTTTCGCTACTCCAGGATCGTGAAGAAGTCTGAGTGGAGCGAGCCTTGTCTACTGGACCAATTAGACCAGTAGAAAGGCTGTATGAGACTTCTCGTTCAATCCGATGTATTCTTAGCTGCTTCCTGTACCAACAGCTTACCTATTAATGGATCAAGCGCAAAGAATCAAATATGTAAAGCAAGATAGCTCGTGCATCCGTTGCTCGCCTTCTGAGGATTTTTAGGCCAAGAAACACCCTTTCAAGTCTACATTAGCGAAGACTATGCCTTTCTCGAATTTGACCAAGCAAGCTGCAAAACTTTATCAAGGCTTTAGGCCTCAAATGTGCCCGTATGTAGCCATCCACAAAAGCGAACTGCGTATCTTCCTTAATGGAGTCACCGATGAGTCTTCGAGTATATTCATGGCCGATTCCGTCAGGTTCCACTTGAGGAATGTGACGCCTGTTCACATAAGATAATCTACCCAAGCAGACGTAGATCTGATCATGTCCTGTATATGCGGAGGATGTGACATGATTTTCGATAGATTCATGGATGGCCCAAAAATTCACCGTTGCTCACTTGCTCCCATGCCCTCCATTGTGAGTACTTGCCACTATCCACCAACTCCCAAACTTTTTCCAACAGCTCCCGCGCTTTGCGAACCTAACGATCACTTCAATCCATGGTTTCATGTAAAATTGAACGAGACTTACGTGTGACATGCCTGACCCTTCCATGGCCTTTAGCCGATTCAGGATGTCTTCGCGCATTTGCGATGCTAACAAAGCGCTACCGGCCATAAACAGTGGGAGCATTAAACAAGCCTCGGCAGTCCCTCCTGATCGTATCTTGTACAGCGAGTGTACAATTTCCCGTGTGGCAACGATTTCTTCAACAGGCCAGATCGGTGGATTTAGTATACAACGATTGAGGTAGATAATGCCAGCCCAGTAGAAGGCCGTATTCGTCGACTCCATCTCGAGTAGTGCCAGGCTATCATCTCTGACATTTTTGCAACCTACGAAGCGGTGCATACGCGCTTCCTGGAAGTACGAGAATAGCGCATTTTTGGCTGGATGCCATGAACGGATATCTCCCTCGGGGGTTTTGCCGGCTACATAGCGGATTCTGGCCAGCAAAGTGATGTGGTGATGTGAGCAGCCAAGTATACAGTCCACCTGAAATTTGTCCTCGGAGTCGTCAGTTGGCCAGTAATCACCCACAGGCAAGGGCCTCTCATTTTTAGGTCCAGATAGACTGCCAAAGACGTCAAGACGAGCGAACCAGCGAATAAGGAAGTCGCTGACGAGGTCTTTGCGATTAAATGATTGAGCTTCGCTGCGGGCCAAAATCATGCGGCGGGCTATTTGAAGATGGCTCCGCCAAGGAATGAATATTTCAAAGGTGTTTGGAGAGATAATCTCTATGGAAGTCAGCATAATTGCTGTAGCTAGATTGGAATTCGAAATCTGAGTGCTTGGGTCGTCTAACGCTCGACGAAGGGCCGGGAAGATATCTCGCACCCAAATGGCAATACGATTGGCTGGTTCAGGATGGCCGAGTAGACGGGCGCGATGGCTTGCAGAATATGCAAGTAACAGGTGTAAAAGGTTCATATCTTGTAAGGCCACTGTTTCACGTCAGCTGTTGAGATCTGTTTGTACCAAGCGTCTAGCTAAGCAAATCTCTCAGGGCGCTTTATGTGGTGGTTTGATAGAGCTGTTTTGTGAAAGACATGGGTTTTCAAGCCCGTGTACATATGCTTGGTGGAGACAGCCATGGGGTCTTCACCAGCCTCTTATGCTAACTTCGGTATACTCACTCTGAGGAAGTATCTCCCTGAAGGGATTGTGCGAGCAGTCATGAGCCACAAGTGTCCTTGCTGTATGGTTTAAGAAATGATAGAAGTAGAGCAGGTTCATCTGATTATCATGAAGGACGGCCGGCAATGGATCCATTACCCTGGGAATAGCGACGACGACTGGCTGGGAATAATAAGAGGCCCCTTTGGTCAAGTCAAACTCCATTCCTTCTTTTGTAATGCTGATGAATTCCTCGTTGTTGTTCGGGTCTGTTTCCATTGCAGTGGAGTCTTCGTTTCTGGGAAGATCAAGGTCTGGCCATCCACGGTCTAAGCCAAAAGTCGTCGTTGAGGCTTTGGAGTCGGTAGTCTCCAATCTCAGAAGAGCTTGAACATCCACGCCTACGGCAAGGTCAGCTGTGTATGAATGTAACGTTTGGAGACACGGGCTGAACCTTTCTCGAGCATGATACGTTCGAATAGAGTATTCTTATAGCGAAGCATCAAGCATTCATCCGCGGCTAATCTGTGGCCTTGTTGCAGACGTTCGATTAATTGTTCATGTTCCCAAATCGTCGTTTCCAATTGCTATTAGGAATACTAGAGTCAGCGTAGTGCGGATGCGATGTGAAAATTGTCATGAGATTTGTTGGAAGTAATACTCCAGTGTTCCAAAAATTTTCCTCTCACTGCGAATGCGAGCCACGGGTCGTTCAAGGGAGAGTGATTTGGAGACCCACATCTTTCTTTTGGCCTTCTTGGTCCTCTTCGACTTTGTCATTAATTGCCTCTATCTTACTTTACTTCAGATCGGAGCTAGTGAAGCAAACTCACCGTCATGATCGTCAATTTGGCCATCGGAGGTGATTGAATACTGTAACGTTGGCACATCACCTGATTCCGAGCTTTCCACCGTCTGTTGAGTACCTGACTGTTTTCGGTCATGCCCCCTCCCCACTTCCATTGGCGATATGGCATGACCATGGCTGGAATTCCTTTTGCGCGGTAGATCTTTGGGAAAAGTGTCATCAGTGGGCGTGCGGCATCTGATGTCCGAAGGGAGCCCTATGACATCCTGAGCTTAAGCGGAAGTGCCACGCTGGAAACACAAGGCTGACTAAAAGAGGAGCCAGACTTTGACGGATCACCTTCTCCCTTCATATTCTTCCTTGACGCGAATCGAGCTATCTTTCTCGGATCAACAGGCCTACCCCTGACGTAAAAGACGCTCTCCTTGCCCTCCCCAAGTTTCCTTCTCTTCTGCAATTGAATGATGTCTCGCATCTCCTCGTCTTTGATATTTTTATCAAGCCGCCAAGCTGTTATCTTACGTTTGTATTGGCGTTCTCTACACCAGTTTGATTAGAGGGTGGCTCAACCGTCTAACCTTTTTCCACGAGGAGTTCTAGCATTTCCGAAAAAGTTTTAGTTAAATAAATCAGAAATACATCATTTCATAGAAAAGAAAGAGAGATCATATGTTGAACAAAAAGAGCAAGAACGGAAAGTAAGGAAGTGGTCAAGACTGAATCTGCGTACGTTGCCTGGAAACCCAGAAGTTCCACTATCTCAGTCATGACCTGCTGAAGTGACTTGTCCTCCTCAACGTACAACCTATGGAACGTACGACGCACTTCTTCGTTCCATTCCTCCGCTACGGCGAGTCGACGCATGGTCTTGGCTTGGGAAACCGAGTCGCCCGGATCTACACTCGGAATGCTTCTCTGCTTGTTGACATGTGTGAGACTTCGGTCTTCCCTTTTGTCAGCAAGCACCAACGGAGAATTCACGGAACAAGAGAGAGCTCAATGGATTACCTGAGTGCTGGCAAGTACTAGCACATTTGTCGTTGATACAGTGCTCACACGCGTATTCCTCACCCTCAATCAACATTGTGTGGTGAATGCAAGGAATTAGTCCCTCGAGATCAGCCTCGCAGGATAGACATTCGTAGACGATTGACCGGCCGAAGAAGCTTAGATTTTGATATTGCAGGTAGCCTGTTGACGGATTATGAGGGTCACCCCATAAAGTATAGATCTTGTTCTAGCCTGGGATAATGGCAGAAACCTTGGTTTCTACTGATCTTTCCACTCCTAGAAACCATTTTCCATTGGGACCTCTATCGTGTTGAGACACGGTGACACGCCAGGGCCTGCGCCACTGCGGCGGGCAGAGCCTGAGTACTAGCCGTATGGGCTTTAGTCCCAACAGAAGTACCTTTCAAAAGTACCTCGCTCGCAGTCCAAACAAGAATCCGTCCTTGCCAAACTCGGACCGCGAGCCACGGTGCTAGCGCTTATGCTGAACAAAAGGACCAGATCCACAAAGGTACACCAGAGCAGAAACGCTACGCAGCCACCTTCATCTGAAAGAAATTGAGCAGGTGCCACTCGGGCGCCGTCACAGCTCAGATCTAATAATGAACAAATGCTCGAGAGCGCCAGCCTGTCACACCGAAACGGCAGGGCCATTGCAAAAGTACCCTATCTCGAACATAAGTACTGTAGGTAGCATGACAAAAAGATGTGAGCAAAAGCACCTGAGCAAAGGTACCTCAACAAAAGTACCTGAGCAGAAGTAGACACTGCCAATCGTGGCCCGGACAGAGCATCTACCGGTATCTGTCCGCTGGCGAACACAACCTGACAAAAGTACCAGCCATATAGCCTGGACTCCTGGACCCCAAGGATGTCTTCAAGAGCCATCTCATGAGAGTATTAAATAGTACGAGGTTCCCATGTAGTTCCATGTATCCTCATTATACCTTTGTATCTGTTTTTCCCCGAACCACTTTGTTTGCGTACCCACCAATTTCATAGCCTTTACTGGTCTTGTGAAAGGAGTACAGTCCGCTCCAGATGTCTCTCTGCCAGCAGCTCGCCAATTGCACGACCTTGAGCAATAGCTCAACCAAGGCCCAGTTCGAAAACCATGCTGCAGGTCCGGCACTATCTCCAGAGGTCACTGTTAGCTTAGTCTTTGGCATAACCATGTTCATCCTTGCTGCTTATGGTCTCTGGCAAGGTCGGCAGCGGTTGAACCGGAAAAGTAAGGAGTTGCCTGGCTTCAATAGATTTTGCTTCTGCTTCGCTAATTTTTACGTAGACGACGACGAGTGCTACTTCTCCGAGTGGCCGAGACCATCAGAGCGAAGCCACCCAGGGCTCGAGCTGGGCTCTGAAGAGTATCTCCTTCTGTACCCACACTTCACACCTGCTATCACGACGGTTCGTCTTCTCACATGCTTGTTTCTATGATTGATTGCTAACCTTCACATTAGATTTTACCATTAGTTCACATACCACCGGCACCGCATATGATCCCTTCTAGACCAGAACTTCCATCGTTTCATAGTGTAGATAACACGCTCGGAATATAGGAGGAGATGGAGGTATCTGAGCTGCCGTTTGGAATGAGATATGAACGTGTATCCAAGTTTCCGCTTTATTTGTACGCAAATTCTCTAGATCACCTCTGCAGCTTTCACAGGCGTCCAAGAATTGCATCTCACGTTTTGCTCAAGAAGTTGACCACCTCTGGAGAATCTCATAAGGACAATTTTGATAGATTAGTCATAAATTACGCTAGACTCGTATCCTATTAAGACTAGTTGTCGAACTCAATTGCTCCCCAAAGTCATAGAAAATCAGGACCGAGGACGTCGTAAAACCAGGTCCAACCACGGCGACAGCTTTAATTGGACGTGTTCAGCTCCGAGCCTACTATACCTCGCTGATCCGAGCTGCGATATGTCCGCAATGAATGACGCCGGTGCCTGCAGGGCCTTCCTTTCGTGGACCGAGGCCCGACACGATACGGAGGGACTTCTGCAACCGACCCTCGTTCCAAGGCTTTGTCATGTCTGCCATCTTCGATTACAAATACGTATCGTTGCTACTTAAGCCTCCTTTTCCTCAATAGTCCCCTGATGGCAATCGAGCGTCTCCAAAAACTTTCACAGCATCTAAACCCAGCATCACCCCCCATGTCATTCCCCGCGCAAACCCGCCAATGGATCCTCACAAATAAGCCCACCGATCTCCCTGAGCTCTCCGGCCCCAATGCTACATTCACACTCGAAACCAACCCTCTCCCCGCCCTCAAAGACAACCAAGTCCTCGTCAAGACCATCCATCTCTCCAATGACCCCGCCCAGCGAGGATGGATAACGAAAGGCGTCAATCCAGAACGCCTCTACGTCCCTCCCGTCCCAGAAGGCGCTGTCATGCGCGCTGGAGCCATTGCTGAGATCCTAGAGTCCAAGTCTGCAAAACACAAGAAGGGGGATATGGTTCTAGCCAGTAGCGGTTGGGCAGAATATTCAGTCCAAGAAGCCAAAGAGTGTCAGGCCCTAGAACAGATACCCGGATTGAGCATTACGCAGTATCTCGGTGCATTTGGCATGACGGGCATGACTGCGTACTATGGCACAAAAATCATAGCCAGAGCAGGCCCGGATGATACCGTTGTCGTTTCCGGAGCCGCCGGAGCGACCGGCAGCATGGTCGTGCAGATAGCAAAGAAGATTATCGGCTGCAAAAAGGTCATCGGCATAGCCGGCACCGACGAGAAATGCAAATGGGTGGAAAGCCTTGGCGCGGACATCTGCCTGAATTACAAAGCGTCAGACTTCCGGAAACAGCTCCGAGCCGCTACGGAAGGCTATGTAGAAGTCTATTTCGACAACGTCGGTGGGTCTATACTCGATTTGATGCTCACGCGCATGAAGAAATGGGGTAGAGTCGCGGCTTGTGGTGCTGTAGCTGAGTACAACAAGTCGGATCCGACGGGATTGAAAAATTGGCACGAGATTATCAGCAACAGGATTGAGATCAAAGGGTTTATCATCTTTGACTTTTTGGCGCAGGGAAAGGGGCCGCAGGCTGTGGGAGAGCTGGTGCAGGCGTGGAAAGAGGGCAAGATCCAGGTTGGTGAGGCGAATGAGACAGTTGTTGAGACAAAGTTCGAGGATGTGCCGAAGACGTGGATGAGCCTCTTTGAGGGGTCCAATACCGGGAAGTTGGTTACAAAATTGGTGTGATCACCGAACCGGAAAGTACTATACACTGTACTCTCAAAGTCTTGAATTTTCAATCATGGAGTATAATGACCGGTCAAGATGACTAGTGGAGCAGGTCCAGCTGATTGGCTTCGCTTTGCCTTTTTCTGAGCCATTTCTAATGCTATTATATAACCATCGATGTAGGCTCTGACCGTATAGATTGAGATTCATGACCGGGAAGAAACTGTCAGGGTTTGACCTCAGGCGTAAATCCCTTGGCTAAACGCCGCCCAATACGAGCTTGAGGGTCTCACATTGTCTGATATTGCCTTCTGACATGGCCAATATCGATATTCCTCATCGCTCATCTAGTGTATCTTCGAGGAAGGCGTCCTCTGCTCGAGTGGAGCTAGACCGTATCTAAGCTCGTCTAGGAGCCTGTCTGCGAGCAACAGACATTCCGTGTGAAACCCGTCATGTTCGATGGCAAAGATTTAGGACGTTGTCTGAATACAATCGTTGAGATGCAACGCTCGAAGATGTTCAGATACACTAGAAAGTGGTTACGTTCGCATCGATTTCAAAAACGTAGTTGCCATAAATGTCCCGCCTTTCGACATCTCGAAGATTTGATAGAATTGTTCTTGGGCTCAAGAGTGGGAATTGCAGATGTCCAATTGAAATGAGGGTAGGTCTTCGGTCGAGGATGCCAAAGGTTGATCATCATCTGTAAAGTATTGGGGGTCAACATAGGTCCATTGAAGTCTCTTTGGCTTTGGCTTCGAACGCTCGCTGCGATCCGGTAGAGCTGGACGAGGTCGAGATCAGCGAATAGCTTCATCTTGTTCGTAACGTAGATCGTGTTGAGATGCACGAGATCGTAAGGACACGACGAATTTCCTCTCGGGATATTAGCCACGCCTAGAAGAGGAGTCCGGAGACAGGGGAAACATATGTTGTAGAGATAGACGTCGGCATTGCACGATTAATGAAGCGCTGGTTCATCAACGACAATGGCACCAACTGCCGAATCCAGACTAGCCCCCAAAACAGGCTCCATTCCATTCCTCTCCAGCATTTCCTTCTCTGCGCATGTTTACATGAACAAATTGAGCAACCCACGCTCCCCCTCAGCGCTCATCCCTCAACAATGGTCTCCACACGCTCCCACCCCACCACCTTCCCATCCCCATCCCCATCCCCATCCCTCTCCCCCTCCAAAACCCCAACCCGCTCCCGCTCCGAAAAATGGACCCACACCCCCTCCCGCCTCACAATCGCCTGGCTCCTCCTCTCCCTCCCCCTCGTCTTCTGGGACACCCTCTACGTCCTCCTCCGCCCCCACAGCATGCCCGGCGGCTCCCTGCACGCGCCCATCTGGACCCCCTACGCCCTCTACGGCACCGTCGATTACATCTACGGCGAGAAGGCGTGGCGGGAGAAAAACGGGTTCACGGCGGCCCAGGCGAGCTTGAATGTGCTGGAGACGGTGGGGTATGTGGCTTATTTGTGGGTTGTGTGGAATAAGGGGGAGGGGGAGGGGTATACGCTTCCGAATGCGTGGGGAGGGGTGGCGTGTTTGGTCGGGTTTGCGTTGAGTGTGATGACTGTTAGTAAGACGCTGTTGTATGGTGAGTTCTGTCGATCGACGGTGGTGCTGGCGGCATGGGGTTGCGGAATGCATGTGGACTGACTGGTGGGTGTAGGGCTCAATGAAACATTTTCCGGCTTTGAGAATATTGGACACAATGATCTAGGTTCTCTGATTTTCCTCTGGATTATTCCGAAGTATGTCCATGCTGCATTCTGAAATCAAGTGGTGAGTGTTGCACTGTGACTAATAAATTTCATAGTGGTGCTTGGCTGGTCCTTCCGAGCTATATGACCTACGCGTTTGGGAAGGATATCCTTGATGGTCTGGCGAAAGCTAGTGGCGACACGAGCAGTAAACCAGCAAGGGCAGCGACGCCGATCAAGAATGAGTGAACCCTCCAAATGGAACAATGTATGAGTAATGAAGTATCCCATCAATCACGTGCGTTTTTCTTCCGCAGTCATGGAGCCTCGATGCACACTCTTCACAGACGTCCAGTCTCTGTTTCTTGCCTGATATTTTCAGTAGCGAGACAAGTACTGTCTCCCGTGGTATCGATATGCTTGAACTCTATTGCCGGATACGGTGGTTGAAAGAACACGAGGGATTTAGGAGCTAACGGACTTGAAGGGTTTTTTAACCTTGGTCATGGGCCAAGGTGCATAACGAAAGCGAGCGAGCACCAGTCTAGCGCACTGATTGTAAGACCGAGGCATTTGGTAAAGTTGGATGCAGTGCGGAAGCGGATTTTTGGATGGACGGGCCATGCAGGTGATGTCAGGGTCTCGGATGGAGTTGACGGAAGTCGAGGGATAATAAGACAACAGAAGGGCAAAGGATAAAGGTTTGGTACTGTTTTGGCTTTGAAAAGCGAAGACTTTGACCACCGCTTATCTACTAGCCTCCATCTGTTTGTCCGTGATCGAAAACAAATGAATGTGATTGAAACCCCATTTCCCAGCGATCGCCAAAACGTCTCTAGACAACCTCAAGGCATGGGTGTGCCAAACACTCATGCAAAGACCATTACAGACACCTATGTACACTCGCCACCAATGACCCTAGGAACACGAAACGGCACTCGAACGGAAAATGGTTCAAGACGTTGTGGTGGCGTTCTCAACGCCCAAGGGATATCCCAGAGCCCGATAGTAATTCAGTAGGTCCCCCGATGTTGTCACGTTCATCACCTTCTTGCTCGGCAGATCGATGGTCAGCAAGTCCGTTCCCTTGAACTCGATAGCCTTCCCAGCAGGGACAGTGCTAGACAAACTTCAGCGTGAGTTCGGAGATCAAAGTAAATCTACGACGATGGCGTACCTTCCATAGCCGATACTGGCAGTAGTGACCACATTTTGCTGCCACCTCAACGCTATGCGGTCGCAGCTATGAAATGTAAATATAACGTCGTAGGTGACGTTCGTTACACCGCCTCCTCCGTATGAGGATGCGTTGATTGTCGTCCCCAGTTGAGTGGCGCCCTGGACGTAGGCTGCTGTAGAGCCATTTGTGGCGCCTTCATCGTAGATCGTGATCTGGTCAACAGGGTCAGCGCTGCTGCAGCAGAGAAGGCCTTAGGATCAGAGTCTACACACGTTACCCGTGACTGCGTCAGCTAATCCTCCGCTTCCTCCTGAGGCGAAAATATTCAACCACCGCTGGGCGATGCCTTCCGCTTCATTCTTTCGGATGCATGTCCGAGCTGTGGAGAACGTCGCAAGCGTGCAGAGAAGCAATGTCTGCATAAACATTTTCATCTTTCCGGAGACCGAGGTAACAACAGTGCAAAGTAATACTCGGTAATGGTATGGGTAGTGTGGTGATTTTGATGAACGATAAAAAGGCGTCGCAGCAAATGAAATTTTAGAAGCAGTGAGTCTGTGTTGCCCGTTTGATGCGTAGCGAAGACAAGTGGAATTTGGCAGGTGCAGCCCAGTGAAGTTTCAAATCGAAATCAGTCCAGGTGAAATTTAAGCGTATGCCCTCCAATTCGTTTTTCGACTGAGAATTACTGGACTTTGCATATGAGACCGGAAAGAAGGAGATTTCGCAATGCAGAGTCATGGCTTCAGAATTGGACAGACGTCCGTTTAAATGGGGAAGATATATACGTGTTGGGAGATGAAGTTCTGCGGATGTAGGATATATAAGGAACCAAGGTCAAATAGGGGTCCCACGCTTGACACAAAAGCTTTCTGGCGCATAGATGATAGCCGTCGGCTCTTGAGATAGCCAGTCACACATGAAACCGATATAGCATGCGATCTCCGATACATTAAGAGCGTGTATAGTCCTGGAGGATGGCCGTGCGAAAATAGAATCGATGTGATAGTAAAGCATTGCCGCTGCAGGCGAATGCTTCTGAAACAGGCTCGACAGGCTCCTCAGACCCATGCATGGGCGTAGAACATCGATAATATCATCCATCTTAGTAGATCGCCTATGATGACATCTTGTGATATAGGAGTTTGGCTGTATAATTTGCTTGACCATCGATGTTGCTGAAGGATTGATGATCTATAACATCGTCGAAGCTCTCGTGCTCCCTTTGGCGGGTATATATCACTAGGTGGACATCGCCGAAGCTAGTGATCCAAAGGGCTAGCGTTTGATGGATCCGTGGTGCCGTGTTATGAGTGTACGAGTGGAGTGGAATCGTTATCTACCTAACAGTATAAATTACTGCGCGCTACCATCGTATAAGTTTTATATAGCGGTCTTAGTATTAGCGGGAGAAAACTCGTATAATTAGCCTAGACTATATACTAAAAATCTATACTTTCTTTATAATTACTTATTAACTATATTAATCCTAATTAGATAATTATAAAGCCGTAGATACCTTAGTTATTTAATCTTATTAACTTTATAATATCTTCTAGACTATATATTATACCTCTATATAAAAAGGCTACCCCTAAGCGGCCTACCTCTAATAGTATATTTATAATAGTAGAGCTACCTAATTAATAACCCTGTATACCTAGTTAATATACTCTTAAGGTAGTAGAAGATATTCTTCCTCTTTAAATAGCTACCCTTATATTATTATTATTAAGGGAGGTTAGCCCTAAGGTTATACTCTAGTATAAATAGGATAGGAGTAAGAGTATAAGTCTTATATATTAATACCTATATAAATATCCTTACTATTAATAATACCCCTATTTATATCCTAAGGACGAGTTATATTACTATTTAATAAGGAGGAGGAGTTAGATATTAAGCTAGAGCTAGAGTATATATAATTTAATAAGGTCTTCTTTAAGGGGGAGGAGTATAACTTGTATAATTATATTTATATTATTAGTAGATTTAATAAGGATAAAAATATTAGTATATATACTCTTAAATATAACACTATATAAAAGGTAAATATAGTTATTATTAAAGTAGGATTAACCTACTAGCTTATTAATATTAAGGTTACCCTTATATAAAAAAATTAAAAGAAGGATAAGAAGTATACTATTAATATTAATATTAGCTAGTAAAATATTAAATAGGTAATATTATATAAATAGTTTATAAGTTTTAAAGATATTAAGTTATATATTAACTTTTAGTATACGCGTACCTTATAAGGGTTAATATGTTACGGCTAGTTAAGTCAAGTAGTATATATAATACTAGTACAGGTATTATATATCATAGGTACCTATATAATAGCCCCTTTCCTAGTAAGTAATACTCGCTCTACTTAAGAATAAGCAAGACGAGTAGGGCTTATCCTACTCGATGATAAGTATAGTAAGCAAGGGAGTTTCCTATATTTATAAAGCCTGCGTGTTTCTAATAGATAAGAGCTTTATACTTAACTTATATTATAATCCTAGATATCTTTTAAGTATTAAATATAATCCTTTATATTAGACTTATTTAAATAAAGCCTATTTATTTATATCCTTAATACTCCTCTTTAAGAGAACTAATTATAGGATTACCCTCCTTAGAGTAAGTAGAACTATAATATTTTAAGTACCCTTAAGATAAGTACCTTAAGAAGTAAAGACCCCCCCCTAAGTAGTTAGGGCTTACGACGCCTGACTATAGATAATAAAGATAGACTTAAGGTCGCTAAACCTAACTTATATTATAATGAAAGAGAGAAGTTAGAAGACTAGCTTATATAGTTTTAGCTTTACTTCGCTTTTAATAGATTATCCTTACTAGCTATTTAATAGCCCGCCTTCACTATTACTTATATAAGAGGATAAGTATAGAAGTAGGTTTATCCTTCTCTTAAGAAGTACCTTGAAGACAAAGATAATAAGGATAACCAAAGTATCAAGTAATAGATAGAGAGTTTCGCATGATTTTACGTAAAGATTCAATAAGTTTTTAATCCCTTAAATAAAAATAAAGTAATAATACGAGTTATTTAATATCTATCTTAAAAGAAGTCTACTACTAAGTATTCTATACAATTTTAATAATATATAATAAAGACGGACTAGGATAATAACGCTCTAATAATTATATACTACCGCGGATTAAAGTTCAATATTATGGAAGAACTTATATGAATTAGAATATGAATTAAGGATCTTGACGCTCTTATAGTAAAGGTTATAAAGGTTAATAACAAGCTTTATAAGTTAATAATAGAGAAATGACATAATAATAGGACGTCTAAGATAGGATAGTCAGGAATGTTTTCTAGAGATAGTTATAATAGAAAATGATTCTAACCCCGCGACTTATATAGATATACACCTATAGAACTAGACTTCACTTAGAAATAAGATAAGGGAAAGTTCAGGGGTAAGAAGTAGTAAAAAGAAAGGGGTAAGAAAGTAATAACCTACTATAATTATAATAAACCGGGCCACTTCACTAGAGATTATAAGATAAAGAATATAATATTACGTCTATAATTAAACGTGCTAAGAAGAGTTCTATATATAAAACCTCTTAATAATCCAGAGGAATATAACTTTAATCTACCTCCTGAATAGGTTAAGGTAGGGAAACCAAAGGAAGTTATAAAAGATAGACATTATTTTAATATCATTTAGAAAGTACCTTATTTCATCAGGAATCTATTAAGGGGATAGATGTCGCCTTAAGATATTAATAAACGGATTAAATAGTATCTTATCTAGGAGGGATATAAAGACTTAGAACTTAAAGAGTTTTTATAATATACGATCAATAATATTTAAGATAATATAGAGCGATTACGGTAACAGCTCCAATATATCTAGGATAGAAAGATAGAATTAGAATCTTTAGATAACGGCGAGGTTCTAGAGTATAGCTTAAAATATAAATAAGGAAATAAAGAGAGCTTAGAAGAAGAAGTACTACGGTATAAATTAGACGTAGGAATTCTAGATAACTCTTAACCTTACGCTACCGCATTATAAGGATTAAATAAAGGAAAAGACTTTAAGAAAATATGAAATAATAAGCTTTATATTAAAGACTATCAGTTTAACTTAATATACCTGTAGTATAGTATTATATACTAGACGGCTTATATAAACGAGTATTATAGATACTACTAGCCCGCTTGAAAAGAGATTAGCAGGGATGTAGTTAGGATAATATATAGGAATATATAATAGGAAAACTACTATAATAATAGTTATAACTAGTATTTAATTAATAAACATAGGAACCTACGATTCCTAGGATTATTTAAAGGATAGTATAATAGTGTTCAAGGTTAGCTAAAGTAATATCTAGATATAACAGATTACTATTTAATGGAATAGTATACTTATAAACATGATAGGTATAAAAAACATATATACTAAAAGATATAGAGCGGTTTTCTCCTTAAATAAGGAAAAGAGTAATCTCTTATATTATAAGAAGATATAGGTAGATTAACGTACTAACCTTAAAATAGTTCCTATATACTACTTAGTATGATATATATATAAATATACCGGTATTAGTTAATAATTAGCAAACTATTATAATGATAGACTCTAGAGCGACTAGGAATTTTACTTCTTAAAGTTTAGTATAGTTAGTAGGCCTACTAACTTGAAGGAAGAAAGACTAGTATAACTTATAAATAGCTAACGGGTCGATACTATTAATAAGAAGAATAGACGAGAAAATATACTTATTACACGTGATAATTTAATACTATTATAAAGAACTAACCTTTAATATTATTAGGATAGCTACTTATTATATTATTTTAAGAATACCTTGATTAAAAAGATATAACCTAGTAATTAACTAGAAGAAAGGAGTACTTATATTTATAGATACTAGAGACGTCGCCAGTATATAACCTATACGCCGATAGTAGATAATAGTAGATAAGAAATAGAATTAAAAACTAGTTAAAGCTTATATTATTTTAGTTTTGAATAAGGATGACTTTATATAAGGGTCTAACTTAGTATATACTAACAAGGGTTAGTAGGATAAATAAGCTAGAGTTAGTAGAGGAAAAGATAAACCTCCTAATATCCCTTCAAAGTATAAAAAGTATATAGCTCTATTTAAGAAAGAGTTAATAATAAAAGCGTTACCTAGATACTAACCTTAAGATTATAAGATTAAACTTGAATTAGGGAAGGCCCTAATATTTAGACTAATTTATATACTTTTAAAAAAAGAACTTAGTATACTTCAGGAGTATATTAATAAGAACCTAAAAAAGGGATTTATTTAAGAATCTAAATTACTAGTAGGTTATTTAATCCTCTTCACGCTAAAGAAGGATAGAAAGCTTAGGCTATACATTAACTATTAAAAGCTAAATAATATTATTATTAAGAGTTAATATCCTTTACTAAATATTAGCGAGCTATAGGATAGACTTTCTAGGATAAAGATATTTATGAAGCTCGACTTATAAGGAGCTTATAACTTGATTAAGATAAAAGAAGGTGAAGAATAGAAGATTATATTCAAGACTTATTATAAGTATTATAAGTACCTAGTTATACTATTTAGACTTATTAATATACTAGTAACCTGCTAAGTACTTATCAATAATATAGTTTAAGCTTAACTAGATCATTTAGTAATAACTTACCTTAACGACATATTGATTTATTCTAAGAATAAGGAAGAGTATATCACGTATATATAGGACGTTCTTTTATACCTGTCACAGGCGGGACTTCTTCTTAAACCAGAGAAGTATGAATTTTATAAAGAATCAGTGGAATTCCTAGGATTTATAATAAATACCACGGGTATTTAAATAAGCCCTAAGAAGATTCAGGTAATATTAGAATAACCTATACTATATAATATTAAGTTAGTCTAGAGTTTCTTAGGATTTACTAACTTTAATTAACGATTTATTAAAGGGTATTTAAAGAAGGTACTCCTACTTATAGATATTATAAAAAAAGAAACTGGATTTTAATAAGGACTAGCCTAGAAGTAATTATTCAAGATATTTAAATAAGCTTATGTAGATCTACTAGTACTCTATACCTTTTAAGTTAATAAATTAGTATATATTAAAACAGATATCTTAGATCTTATAATCAGCGCCTGTTTATATTAATAATAAGATGATAGATAGTACCTTATAGCTTACTATTCCTATAAGATATTAGGAGTAGAATAGAACTATAATATCTATAATAAGGAACTACTTGCAGTAGTATATATACTTCAGAATTAGAGGATATACGTAGAAAGTTATTTAGAACTTACTATCTTTATAGATTATAAGAACCTCCTTAACTTTATAATAATAAAGGAGTTAAATCGAAGACAGGTCTATTAGTTAAAATTATTAAGATAGTATAAGTTTAAAATACTATATACCCCTAGAAAGGATAATGGATAAGTAGACGCCTTAAGTAAGCGAGCTAACTATATAAAATCCAAGGATATTATAGAGAAACTAATTCTTAAATAAGAAGAGGACGGATTACTAGTACTAATATAGAATTTAATAGTAACCACGCGAGTTATAATCTAAGATATTACGCTAATCCTAAGAGAAGGTTATATCTATAATAAATTAACTACGGAGTTAAGGAATTAATAACTAGGATAAGAGTTACTCTAATATAAAGGAAAGACTTACTTGCCTAAAGAATATACTAAAGAAGTAATCTAAGATTACTATAATAACCTTATAATTAGGTATCTAGGAGTATCTAAAATAATAGAACTCCTTTAATAAATATACGCGATACTATGAATACGTACGCACGTTAAGAAATATATTAAAGAATATATTTACTATTAATAGAATAAATCTATACGCTACGCTAAGTATAAGTAAATATAATTTATACTAGTTCTGGATATATTATAAAAGGATGTTATAATAGACTTTATTATTAAGCTACTATAATCAAAGGATCTAGTTATAAAGGACGTCTTTAACTTAATTATAATAATTATTAATAAGTTAATAAAGTACGCTATCATGATTCCTTATCAAGAAACCTATAAGGTAGATTAACTAGGATATATACTCCTTAATAAGCTAATAAGGGAT
>JAABUK010005546.1_pt1 | contig 19501 bp, 19 predicted proteins | sample 5559141 | NCBI WGS metagenome assembly JAABUK01 (sample SAMN10711869, study PRJNA513367) | rock metagenome | isolation source: Antarctica rocks | place: Antarctica: Victoria Land, Pudding Butte nord | collected 2016-01-03 | reverse complement strand
GGAGAGGGAGAAGCAAGCGGACCACGCCACCCCAGCCGCCGACAACAGGCTGTGGACAAGAGACAGCCATAAGGCTGCACCTAGGGAGGGACCATGCGATGCCATACCGCCGGACCACGCTGTCGAAGTTCATCATCGAGGACCAGCGCCGGGCCGGGGCGCCGGACCCTGATCTAACTTCGTTGCTTAACGATATCCAGACCGCCTGCAAGCTGATCGCCGTCGCCGCTTCCCGCGGGCGGATTGCCCCGCCCGATGCGCCGGCGGGGGTGGTCAATGTCCAGGGCGAGCAGCAGCAGCCGCTGGATGTCGCGGCCAACAACATCATGGTGGGCACCTGCGAATGGGGCGGGCAGCTCGCCGGCATGGTGTCGGAGGAGCTGGAGCACCCGCACCCGATCCCTGGGCACTACCCGCGCGGGCGGCTGCTGCTGGTGTTCGACCCGCTGGACGGGTCGTCCAACATAGACATCAACATGCCGGTCGGCACGATCTTCAGCGTGCTGCGCTGCCCCGATGACGTGGCCGAGCCGTCCGCTGCCGACTTCCTGCAGCCGGGTACGGCGCAGGTGGCGGCGGGCTATGCCATTTACGGTCCCACTTCAATGATCGTGCTGACGGTTGGTGACGGGGTGCACGGCTTCACCTTGGATCGGGAGATCGGCGCCTTCATGCTGACGCATCCCGGCATGGCCATACCGCCCGACAGCCGGGAGTTCGCGGTCAACGTGTCCAACGAGCGGTTCTGGGAGCCGCCGGTCCGCCGCTATGTGGAGGAGTGCCTGGAGGGTGCGGAGGGGCCGCGCGGCGCCGACTTCAACATGCGCTGGATCGCCTCCATGGTCGCCGAGGTCCACCGCATCCTGATCCGGGGCGGCCTGTTCATGTATCCCCGCGACACCAAGGACCCCTCCAAGCCGGGGCGGCTGCGCCTGATGTACGAGGCCAACCCGATGGCGATGATCGTGGAGCAGGCCGGGGGCGGCGCCAGCACGGGGCGCGGACGGCTGCTGGATATACAGCCGGGCAGCATACACCAGCGGGTCCCGGTCATCCTGGGATCGCGCCACGAGGTCGAGCGGCTGGAGCGCTACCACGGCGAGTATGACCGGGGGGAGGACCAGCCGTTTGCGGCGCCGCTGTTCAACGCACGCTCCCTGTTCCGGACGGCCTGAGCCATGTCGCAGAAGCATCCCGTCATCGCTATCACCGGGTCGTCTGGCGCGGGGACAACGACCGTTACGACGACTTTCGAGCAGATATTCCGGCGTGAGGGGGTGAACGCCGCCGTTGTCGAGGGGGATGCATTTCACCGCCATGACCGCCTGGCGATGCGCGAGCTGCTGCGCGAGGCCACGGCGCGGGGCGATGTATTGAGCCACTTCGGCCCGGAGGCGAACCTGTTCGAGGAGCTGGAGACGCTGTTCCGCACCTATGGGGAGCGCGGCGCCGGGCTGGTCCGGAAGTATCTGCACAATGCCGAGGAGGCCGCGCCGTATTGCCAGGACTCCGGCACTTTCACGCCCTGGGAGGAGCTGCCGGACGGCACCGATCTGATGTTCTACGAGGGGCTGCACGGCGCTGTGGTGACGCCGGAGGTCAATGTGGCCCGGCATGTGGACCTGCTGGTCGGGGTGGTGCCGATCATCAACCTGGAGTGGATACAGAAGCTGCACCGCGACAAGAAGGCGCGCGGGTATTCGCACGAGGCAGTGGTGGACACGATCCTGCGGCGGATGCCGGATTACGTGAACTACATCTGCCCGCAGTTCGGCGAGACGCACGTGAACTTCCAGCGGGTGCCGACGGTGGATACCAGCAACCCGTTCATCGCCCGCGACGTGCCAAACGCCGACGAGAGCATGCTGGTGATCCGGTTCCGCAATCCTAAGGGCATAGACATGCCGTATCTGCTGTCCATGCTGCATGGCAGCTTCATGTCTCGGGCGAATACCATTGTGTGCCCTGGCGGGAAGATGCCGCTGGCGATGCAGCTTATTTTCACGCCGATGATCCTGCAGTTGATGAGCCGCAAGAAGCGGGGGGTTTGAGGGGGGCTGCTTCCTCCTCTTCCGGGAGAGGGTTGGGGTGAGGGGATTCTTTGGGGGCGGTCCTTGCCGAGGTTAGGCCCCGTCCCGACGGCACGAACGGTGCCCCGCTCCGCAGCCAGACCCCCTCACCCCGACCCTCTCCCGTAGGGAGAGGGGGAAACAAAGCACGCAAAATGGAGAAAACACGGTTATGGCGCTTGTTTCGATGCGGCAGCTTTTGGACCATGCGGCGGAGCATGCCTATGGCATTCCCGCGTTCAATGTGAACAACATGGAGCAGGTCCGCGCCGTGATGGAAGCGGCGGACGCTGCGGACAGCCCGGTGATCCTGCAGGGATCGGCCGGGGCGCGGAAATATGCCGGGGAAGCTTTCCTGCGCCACCTGATTGAGGCCGTGGTGGAGGCTTGGCCACATATCCCCGTTGCCATGCACCAGGACCACGGCAGCAGCCCGGCGGTTTGCCAGCGCAGCATACGTTCAGGTTTTACCAGCGTGATGATGGACGGGTCGTTGCAGGAGGACATGAAGACCCCCGCCGACTATGGCTATAACGTGGATGCCACCCGGCGCGTGGTGGAGATGGCGCATGCGGTCGGCGTGTCGGTCGAGGGCGAGCTGGGGTGCCTGGGGTCGCTGGAGACCGGGGAGGCCGGGGAGGAGGACGGGTCTGGGGCCGAGGGGGTGCTGTCGCACGACCAGCTGCTGACGGACCCGGAGCAGGCGGCGGACTTCGTGCGCGAGACCGGGGTGGACGCGCTGGCGATCGCCATCGGGACCAGCCACGGCGCCTATAAGTTCAGCCGCAAGCCTACGGGGGACATCCTGGCGATCGGGCGGATCAAGGAGATACACGCCCGGATCCCTACGACGCACCTGGTCATGCACGGGTCAAGCTCGGTTCCGCAGGAGTGGCTGCAGGTGATCCGCGAGTTCGGTGGGGAGATCAAGGAGACTTATGGCGTCCCGGTGGAGGAGATACAGGAGGGCATCCGGCATGGGGTCCGCAAGATCAACATTGATACCGACATACGCCTGGTGATGACGGGCGCCATGCGCCGGCTGATGGCGCAGAAGCCGGAGGAGTTCGACCCGCGCAAGTTCTTTGCAGCTGCGGCGAAGGCGGCGACGGAGTTGTGCCGGGCGCGGTTCGAGCAGTTTGGATGTGCGGGCCATGCGTCGGGCATCAAGCCGATGACGCTGGACCGGATGACGGAGCGGTATGCGAAGCGGGAGTTGGACCAGGTGGTGCATTAAAGGGCGGGGCGGTGCCGCTGGCCGCTTGCCACGAGGGTTGGCGGAGCGGTACGGCACAGGGAAAGTGGCTCAATCATCTGACGCTACCATTGCGGCTGCCCTCATCCCATGCCGGTCAAGCATAACTGCTCCAAGATAGTGGCCAAGCGGCAGGCCTGAGTGCCGGGGCTGAGATTGGCGTTCATCTCGGCATCCTCGCGCGCCGTGTACTCGTCTCAACAGCGCATTAGCCTGACCAGCTTCGCGACTACCCCCAGTTGCGCCTGCTGCGAGGCGCCCAGACCTATCGAGGCAATGGGCCCCAGCCGGCGTTTCCATACAGCAGGTCCGTGGCCGGCAGGTTGGCGCCAGGCAGCATGAGGATGTCCAGGGTGTCGCCGGACTTGGCGCGGCGGACCTGGGCGTAACGGGCGCCGGCCGGTTCGCGGTGGACCTCTATGATGCGCTCCGGCAGGTTCACGATCCAGTATTCGGCGATGCCGCTTTGGGCATACAGCGGCGCCTTGACGGCCCGGTCGAAGTCCAGGCTGGTGTCGGCCACTTCGATGAGGAGCAGCACGTCGCCTGGTCCCGGCGCACCCGTCTCGTAGTCATCGGCGCGGGGCTTGAGGATGGCGACGTCGGGCTGCGGCTCGGACCCTGGGTCAAGCCGGACGGGGTTCGGCACCGAGACGAGGCCGCGCGCCCCGACGAGGGGGACAAGCAGCCGGGTGAGCCGGTTCACCATGCCGAAGTGCGGGGAGCCGATGGCCGCCATGTCAATGATCTGCCCTTGGATCAGCTCCACGCGGGGGGTCTCGTCGAACAGTCCCGCTTCCGTCATACGGTGGTAGTCTGCCACATTGAAAAGATGTGGCTTGCTGCCTGTCGCCGCGCTGTCCATCGCCTGCTCCTTCCTACTGGCACGTCCCTCTAGCGCCGGGTGCGCGCGGACGCCGAAGTCATTCCGCATCGCCGACACGGTCGCCTTCGCCGAAGATGCCGCTGCCTCACCAGCTTGCACCAGGGCCGGTGCATCAACGCGCCAAATCCACGGTGGGCAGTATCAGGCCGGGCAGCAGTTGGATGTCCAGGGATTCGCCATAGGCGGCACGCCGGACCTGGGCATACCGGTCGCCCTCGGGATCGCGGTGGACCTCGATGGCGCGGTCCTGCAGGTTGACGATCCAGAACTCGGTTATCCCTGCTTCGGCATAGAGGGGACGCTTGGTGCCCTGGTCGAACCCCAGGCTGCTGTCGGCCACCTCGATCAGCAGCAGCACGTCGGCCGGGCCGGGCGTGCCTGCATCCCTCTCGTCCATGCGGGGGTGCAGGATCGTCACGTCCGGCTGGGGTTCCGATCCGTCGTCCAGCCGGACCGGGTTCTGCACCGACACGACGCCGCGCGCGCCGACCAGGGGCACGAGCAGACGGGTGAGCCGGTTCACCATGCGGAAATGCGGGACGCCGATGGCGGGCATGTCAATGATCTGCCCGCGGATCAGCTCCACGCGGGAGTCCTCGTGGAAGAGTCCCGCCTCCACCATGCGGTCGAGGTCCGCCACCGTGAACAGGTGCGGCCGGCTGCCGGTCATTGCTCCGTCCATTGCGCGTCTTCCCCTCATGGCGTGCTGGCATGGAGAGCACCATAGCGCGGCGGGCATGGGTGGGGCGAGGGTTTGCCGCGGGCTCCCGTCTGGGCTGAAACCCGGCGGAGGCGCGTCGGAGGGTGCGGCCCTACATCGTCGCCCCGATCACCCAGGGTGCGAACTCCGCCCCGCCGGCGTCGAAGCCTTCGCTCTTGGTGCGCTCGCCTGATGCCACACGCAGCATTGCCGCAAAGATGCGGGCGCCGCACTCCTGGACCGTTTCGTCGCCGTCCAGCACGGTGCCGCAGTTGATGTCCATGTCGTCTTCCATGCGCTGGAACATCGGCGTGTTGGTCGCAAGCTTCAGGCTCGGCGACGGCTTGCAGCCGAACACGCTGCCGCGGCCGGTGGTGAAGCAGACCAGGTTGGCACCGCCCGCCACCTGGCCCGTTGCGGCCACCGGGTCGTAGCCGGGGGTGTCCATGAAGACGAAGCCGCGGGCGGTCACCGGCTCGGCATAGCGGACGACGTCCACCAGGTTGGTGGTGCCGGCTTTGGCCATCGCGCCCAGGGATTTTTCCAGGATGGTGGTGAGGCCGCCGGCCTTGTTGCCGGGGCTGGGGTTGGCGTTCATCTCGGCGCCCTCGCGCGCGGTGTAGTCCTCCCACCAGCGCATCAGGCCCACCAGCTTTGCGCCGACCTCGGGGTTGACGGCGCGGCGGGTCAGGAGGTGCTCGGCGCCGTAGGTTTCCGGGGTTTCCGACAGGATGACGGCGCCGCCTTGGCGCACCAACAGGTCGCTGGCGGCGCCGAGCGCCGGGTTGGCGGATACGCCGGAATAACCGTCGGAGCCGCCGCATTGCAGCGCTACCGTCAACTCGGATAGGGGCGCAGGCTCGCGGTGGACGGAGTTGGCCTCGGCCAGCACCTCACGCACGAAGGCGATGCCGGCCTCGACCGTCTTGCGGGTGCCGCCCATGGTTTGGATGTCCATGCTGCGGATGCGTCCGGCCAGGCGCTGTTCTTCCAGCAGGCCGCCGATCTGGTTGACCTCGCAGCCTAGGCCGATCACCACGATGTGGCTGAAGTTGACGTGCCGGGCATAGCCCGCGAGCGTCCGGCGCAGCAGGCGCAACGGCTCGCCCTCGGTCATGCCGCAACCGGTCTTGTGGGTCAGCGCCACCACACCGTCCACGTTGGGAAAGTCCTGCAGCGGGTCGGTGCCGGTGAACGGGTTGCGCTTGAACGTGTCGGCGACCAGGTCCGCCACGTGGGCGCTGCAGTTCACGCTGGTCAGGATGCCGATGTAGTTGCGGGTGGCGTAGCGCCCGTCGGGGCGGCGTATGCCCTGGAAGGTCAAGGCCTCATTTGCCATCGCCGTTGGCCGGGCGTCACGGCCATAGGCGTAGTCCTTATCGAAGTCGCCCATGCCGATGTTGTGGACGTGGACGTGGGTGCCCGGCGCGATTGGCTGGGTGGCGAAGCCGATCACCTGCCCATAGCGCCGCACCGCCTCCCCGGCCGCGATGGCGCGCACCGCCGCCTTGTGCCCGGCGGGGATGCGTTCGGCGGCGACGACGCCCGGCGCGAGCGGGGCGCCGGGCAGCAGGGTGGTGCGGGCGATCACCACTTCGTCGTCGGGGTGCAGGGCGATGGTGGGGGTCATGGGCAGGCTCCTACTCTCGGGCGGCCTTCACGGCGGCGCGGGCGGCGCCGAGCATCAGGCCGCTATCGTTGTTGATCGTCACCAGGTTGAAGCCCATCGCGATCATCCGCTTGGCGTAGGCCGGGGTGAGGCAGTGGACGCAGGCGCGTATGCCGTGGCGCTTCGCCCCGTCCAGGATTTTTTGGTAGATTTCCATGATGACCGGCTCCTCCCGATCCAGTACCGGCGGCAGGCCCATCGAGAAGCCGAGGTCGCTCGGGCCGATATAGACGCCGTCCACGCCCGGCACGGACATGATGTCATCAAGGTTGTCCACGGCCTGCTGCGTTTCGACCATCGGCAGGCACAGCACCTCCTGGTTGGCGGTGGACTGGTAGGTGGTGCCGACGCCATAGATGCCGGCGCGGATCGGGCCGTTGCTGCGCTTGCCGGCGGGCGGGTAGCGGCAATAGGAGACGAAGGCCTCGGCCTCGGTTTTGGTGTTGATCATCGGGCAGATGACGCCGTAGGCGCCGGCGTCCAGGACCTTGCCGACGATCCCCGGCTCGTTCCACGGCACGCGCACCATCGGCAGCACGGGGTGCGACTGCATCGCCTGGAAGCAGGCGACCATGGTTTGGTAGTCCTGCACGCCGTGCTGCATGTCCACGGTGACGCTGTCCCAGCCGGCCTGGGCCATCACTTCGGCCGAGAAGCCGCTGGGGATGGCGAGCCATCCGTTGATGGCGGGCTTGCCGTCGTCCCATAGCTGCTTGAGCCTGTTTGCCACGTAGCGCTCCCTCGAATGTTGCGGCCAGGCTAGGCCCAGCCTCCCGAGAGCGTCAAACCGGGCGCGTCGGGCTGGCAGCCGCCCTGTAAACGAAATCGTAAGCTTTCGGGGCGAAAGTCGGACTGCAAAACGCAGCGCAGGAGCCGGCATCCGATGTTTGAATGTGACACGCTAGAGCACGCCCCGATGGCTCCCGCGTGCACCGGCCGCGCCCAAGCCGTGCGGGCGATGAACGTGCTGTATGTCAGCTTTACCGAACAGGCCGCCCGGCCCTACCTCGACGCGTCCACACGCTACCGCTGTTTCCACGCGGTGGAGGCGGCGCGGGCGCTGGGCCACCGGGCCTTCATCACGACCCAGGCGGCGCTGCGCACCACTGATCCGGCGCTATTCGACCTGGTCGTGATCCACCGGCCCGCCGCCACGCCGGAGCTGGTGCGCTTCCTGCGCGCCGGCTGTGCCGCCGGGACCCGGCTGGTGGCGGACTATGACGACCTGATCTTCGATGCCGCCTATGCCGAGGCGTCCGCCATGTCGGCCTCGTCGTGGAACCTCCCGGCCCTGTTCGAGACGTTCAAAAGCAACAAGGACGCGCTGACGCTGTTCACGGAGTTCACGGTGCCCACCGCGGCCATGCGCGACCGCATCCTGGAGCTGCATCCCGGCGCCACGGTGCAGGTGCTGCCCAACGCGGTGTCCCCTTCCCTATGGTCCATGGTCGCCAGCCGCAACTACCAGCACCAGACGCAGCGGCCATGCATCGGTTACTTCCCTGGTGAGGCCGCCAATGGCAGCGACCTCGCCATTGCCGCTGCAGGGGTGGCGAAGCTGTGCCGCAGCCGCGGGATCCCGCTGCGGATCGTCGGCCCAACCCAGGCCACGCCGGCAGCCCTGCGCGGCGTCGAGGTGGAGCGGATGGAGGTGCTGCCATTCAGCGGCATGTTCGACGCGCTGTCCAAGTGCCTGGTGGTGATCGCGCCGTTCAAGTCGTCGCCGCTCAACCGCGCACGGCCGCAGACCGGGGTGCTGGAGGCGCTGCTGTCCTGCACGGCCTGCGTCGCAACGGCTAGCCCGGACGCGGCGCGGCACCGGGACGGCCTGGCCGCGGCACCGGTGTCGCTGGTGGGCGACGGCGGGGACTGGGCGGCGGCGCTGGAGGAGCGGTGGGACGGCTTCGACCTGGCCGGCGCGACACAGGCACGGGACGCCCTGGTGCGGCGGTCTGGCGCCGTTCGGGTTTACACGCCGTTATTCGGCGCGGTCTGATGCCCCGCATCGCCGTCCTGCTGGAGCCGCTATTCACGTGCAGCAATCCGCAGTCCCTCGCTGGGATCGCCGGGTGCCTGTGCGGGATGCTGCTGCGGGAGGATGGCGGCCAGGCACTGGGCGACATGCGGATCATCTGCGGCGCGCCGGCCGCGGCGCAGTTGGCGGCCAGCACGCCGGCCGCCCGGCCCTATTTGATCCAGCCCGCCACCGCGTTGCAGGCGGCTTTCGTGGCACTGGCGGCGGGCTGGAGCACGCGGGGCCAGCGGGAATGGTCGGCCATCCAGGCCGGCAGCGCCGGGCATGCCGGGCTGTATGAGGCCGTGCTGCTGTCGGCGCGCTCCGCTTATCCCTTTGACGTGCTGGCATACTGGGGCACGAACGAAACCTTGCGGTCGGTGGCGACGCGCCTGGGCATCCCGATGCTGTGGGCGGAACGCGGGCTGCGTCAGCCGTTCGCCGCGCACTTCTGCCTTGACCCGCGCGGGGTGCGTCCGGCCGTTCGCCGCGCACCGGCAGCAGCGGATACAGGTGCAGGCTTGCCTGGCGTGTCGCTGGAGACCGGGGCTGGCGGGGCTACGGCGTATGAAGCGGCGCTGATGCTGCCCACCTTGGAGCCTGACGACCTAGACGACCTGCTGCGGTTCACCAGCGGGCAGCGCCGGGTCGTGTTGCTGGCCGTGCCATTCGCGGACGATGCCGGCGCGGGCGGGTCCGGCAACGGCTGGTCCTGCAGCGCCATGACCGATGCGGTGCTGGAAGCTCAGGCAGGCCCCGGCACCGTGTTCGTCCTGCGGCCGTATCCGGCCGGGGACCCTGCGCGCCACGGCCGTGCCGTCCAGGACACCCCATGGAGCCTGCTGGCGGACCGGCCCGACGTCATGGTGTTCGACCTGCCGGGCCAAGGCGCCGACCTGGCGTGCCTGGCCATTGCGACTGAGGTCGTGTGCGTCAACAGCACAGTTGGTATCGAGGCGGCGCTGATGGGCAAGCCCGTCCGCATCCTGGGCCAACCCTCCTTCGCGCCATCAAACGCGCCGCTGCCTGGCCTGCATGGGCCAGCGCCCCGTATCCCGGACGGGGTCCTGCGGCACCTGCTGACCGGCCGTCACATTCCCGAGGACCGATTCTGGACCCTGGCCTGCTGGCGCCAGGCCGCCGCGGACCTGCCCGGCATCGCCGAGACCGCAGGGTTGCCGGTGGGACTGCCGACTGCAGAGGTCCGGGTGCTTGGCCCCACGCGCATGATTGGCGGCACGCTATGGGTGGACGGGATCGGTCCGTTGCCCTTGATGCCGAACCCTGGTGACGGCAGCGTGGACGCCGTTGTGCTGGAACGCGAAAGGTCTGGCGACACGCTGCACGTCACGGGCTGGGGCGTGGACCCGGGGACGGGCACGATCCTGGCCGGGGTGCTGGTGACTGCCGGAGCCGGGTCGGTTTGGTCCAGCGCCTGCGTGCGCCGTGCGGATGTGGCGCTGCACGGCTGCGATCCCGTCCGGCTCGCGTCGGGGTTCGGCCTGCGCGTTCCCTTGTCCCAGCTTGATGGCGTGGCAGGGGTTGGGCTGGTGCGCGTGTTCGGCGTGACCACCGCCGGGTACTGCGTGCGGCTGCTGCCGGATTGGGAGTTCGACCCTGTGGTTGGCGGGTTCGCGCGTGCCGACCGTAACGGCTGAGGTGCCGGCCGGGACGGCGGGAGTGCCGGCGCCTGCCTGACGGATGCTGCCCAGCTTGCGGTGCGGGATGACGCGGAGGGACGCAGTGCGGTAATGTGCCGGCTTCATCCAGGACAGCACGACCATGACACGCCCCGTTGACGCCGTCATTGCTCAGGCCCGCACGAGCCTTGGCGACCGCATCACCACCAATGCCGCCCGGCGCGAGCAGCATTCGCATGGGGAGGATACACATCCCCACGTCCTGCCCGACGCCGTCGCCTTCATCGAGCGGGCCGAGGAGGCCGCCGCGGTGCTTACGCTCTGTTACCAGCACGGGGTTCCCGTTGTTCCCTTCGGGGCCGGCACCAGCCTGGAGGGGCATGTCACCCCCGTGCGCGGCGGCATCAGCCTGGACCTGTCGCGGATGAACCAGGTGCTGGAGGTGAATGCCGCCGACATGGACTGCCGGGTGCAGCCCGGCGTCACCCGGCAGCAGCTTAATGAACACCTGCGCGACCAGGGCCTGTTCTTCCCGGTGGACCCCGGCAGCGAGTGCAGCATTGGTGGCATGTGCGCGACGCGCGCCAGCGGCACCGCCGCCGTGCGTTATGGCACCATCCGGGAGAACGTGCTGGGGTTGCAGGTGGCGCTGCCAGATGGCCGCCTGATCCGCACTGGCGGCCGGGTGCGCAAGTCTGCGACGGGCTATGACCTGACCCACCTGATGATCGGCAGCGAGGGGACGCTGGGCGTCATCACCGAGGTCACGCTGCGCCTGCATGGCATCCCCGAGGCGATGAGCGCCGCGGTGTGCCAGTTCGACGACCTGGCCGGCGCGGTGGAAAGCGTCGTCGCCATCCTGCAGGCCGGCATTCCCGTTGCCCGGATCGAGCTGCTGGACGACGTGCAGATGGGCGCCTCCATCGCCTACTCGAAGCTTGCGGGCTACCTGCCCCGCCCGACCCTGCTGCTGGAGTTCCACGGCACGCCGGCTGCGGTCGCGGAGCAGGCGTCTGCCGCGGAGGAGATCACGGCGGGATACGGCGCGGATGGGTTTCAGTGGGCGACGGACGCCGCCGAGCGCATCCGGCTATGGAAGGCGCGGCATGACGGGTATTGGGCAGCGCTGGCGCTCAAGCCGGGGTGGAAGGGGATCGCGACGGACGCGATCGTGCCGATCAGCCGGCTGACGGCGCTGATCGTGGGTGCGAAGGAGGACATCGCGGCGTCGGGCCTGATTGCGCCCATCGTTGGGCATGTCGGCGATGGCAACTTTCATACCGTGATCCTGGTGCCGCCGGAGGATGGCGGACTGGACCGGGCTTGGGAGCTGGATAAGAAGATCGTTGCCCGGGCGTTGTCGCTGGGGGGGTCGTGCAGCGGGGAGCATGGCGTGGGGATCGGCAAGCGCGAGTTCCTGGATGCGGAGCACGGTGCGGAAACGCTGGCGGTGATGCGGCAGATCAAGACGGCGCTGGACCCGCGCGGGATCATGAACCCAGGCAAGATGTTCTTGAACTGATACCAACGGACGGAGGGTCCGGCCGGCTGCGGATTGCTGGGCTTAGGGGGACGGCGAACCGCCTTCTGCCTGAACCCGGCGCTGTGATGTGGCAGGTGGAGCAACGGTTATCCGCCCTGCGCTGCTGCGCGGGTCGAGGGTTTCGACAACCGGTGTCATACTGAACGGGTTACGTTCTGACCTGTGCTGTCGCTTTCCGCCATTGCCAAGGGGCAGCACCGCGGCATGGAAAGGCAGAGCGTGAGCCTGCGAGGCCCTGGATTGCCGCGGCGCTGCGCGCCTCGCAATGACGGTGGAGAGCGGTCGGGGCGAGGGGCCGTTGGTGTAAGGGGACCCTGCATAGGCGTATGACGAAGGCTCTGCCGGGATTTGGAGCGGGCGGCGTTCCCCGGCAGATCCAGGTCTTGGTCTTATTACGCTGGGCTTGATGCCGCGACGGCTGCGTTGGGCGGGTTATGTCTTCTTGGTCGGGTTTCCGTCCTCGACATACTCCGACGGGGCGCCTGGCTTATGGTCGGCGTCCTTGCTGTGGCCGCCCAGGCCGCGGGCGGCATCGCTGCTTCCGGTCTTGGGGTTGGGGGCGCTGGCGGTGCCGGTTGCCTTCGTATCGGGCGTCTTGGGATCGGGTGTCTGCTCGGTCATGGCGTTCTCCTCTGACCGCGAGGCAACGCGCGGCGGCTCGCCGGGTTTGCAAGCTCCGGTTGCCCCGGCATCCCCGGGCGGCTACATCCGCGCAATGACCCGTCGCGCCCTGCTGCTGTCCGCCCTGGCCCTGCCGTTGGCCGCCACGGCGCCGTTCTCCGCAGCGCGGGCGCAGGCCCGTCCCTTCGTGCCGACCGCACAGGACCGGGCCGACCTGCAGCGGGTCGAGGCCGCGCTGAACGGCATCCGCGCGCTGCACTCGCGGTTCCTGCAGACCGCTTCCAACGGCGCCGTCAGCGAGGGCCAGGCTTGGCTACAGCGTCCGGGCCGGCTGCGGTTCCAGTATGATCCGCCCAGCCCCTTCCTGCTGGTCGGCGGCAATGGGCTGCTGGTATTCAACGATAAGCAGCTCAACCAGACCAGCAATATCCCGCTGGGGTCCACACCGCTGGGGTTGCTGCTGCAGGACAACCTCCGCCTGTCTGGGGACGTGACTGTGACCGGCATGACCCGTCTACCGAACCAGTTGCAGGTGACGGTGGTGCGCACGAAGTCGCCGGGCGACGGCTCGCTGACGCTGATCTTTGCCGAGCCGCAGTTGGCGCTGCAGCAGTGGGTCGTCACCGACGCCCAGCGGCTGGAAACCCGGGTGCGGCTGTATAACATCGAGATGGGCGGGACCTTCGACCAGAAGCTGTTCCAATTCGTTGATCCCCGGTTTTTCCAGAACAACATCGGCGGCAACGGCTGAGAGCATGGTGGAGCGGGCTCCGGGCCGGCCCAGCGGCGTTTTTCCGCGCCGGGTGCGCTGGGACCTTGCCCCGATGCCTTGGGATCGCGGCAGTGGCCGTTGCTGTCTGGCACGAAAGACTTTCTGCTGGACCTCAACCGGCGTCCATTCAAACGGGTTCTGATTTGCCTTTCTCCTGACACGCCCGCGGCGCAATATGACGATATGAAGCCGCTGATCGGGATTTCCTGCTGCTCTAAGGCATTCGGCCTGTATGGCATGGTGAACCACGCAGCCTCCGACACCTATGTCCGCGCAGTTGACGGGGTGGTGGAGGGCGTGCCGGTGCTGGTGCCCGCCAACGGGGATGCAGCCGACATTGGCACCCTGCTGAACCGTTTGGACGGGATTATCCTGACCGGCAGCCGCTCGAACGTGCAGCCGGGCCTGTATGGCGGCCCGCCGCACCCGGCGGACGTGCCGGAGGACGCGGACCGGGACGCTGTGACGATGCGGCTGATACGCGCCGCCGTCGCCAGGGGGGTGCCGGTGCTGGCGATTTGCCGCGGCTTGCAGGAGATGAACGTGGCGCTGGGCGGCAGCCTGCACCAGCGGCTGCAGGACCTGCCGGGGCGGATGGACCACTCGACGCCGCTGCATCCGAATGCGCGGGTGCGGACGGGCAAGGCGCACGCGGTGTCGGTCGTGCCGGGCAGTTGGCTGCACCGGGTGGCGGGGGCGGGGTCCATCGCGGTGAACTCGCTGCATAACCAGGGCATCAACGTGCTGGCGCCGGGGCTGGTGGTGGAGGGGACGGCGGCGGACGGCACCGTGGAGGCGGTGCGCCTGCCCGGCGCGCGGGCGTTGACGGTGGGGGTGCAGTGGCACCCGGAATACGATTTCGGCAGCGATGCGGTGTCGCACGGCATCTTCGCGGCATTTGGGCAGGCCGTGCGGGAGCAGGCGCCGGGCGCACGGCTGGCGGCGGACTGAGCGGTGCCGGAGGCGCGGCTGGCCGGGCAGGATGACCTGGATTTTGTGCGGGATACTACGTTGGCGGCCTATTCGCATTACCTGCCGGTGCTCGGCGCGATGCCGGGGCCGGTCCATGCCGACCATGCGGCGGCGATCGCGCTGGGCCAGGTCTGGCTGGTGCGGGACGGCGGCGCGGATGCGGCGCTGATGGTGCTGGAGGATGCAGCGGACCACCTGATGATCGAAAGCCTTGCCGTGCTGCCGGGCCATCAGGGGCGGGGGCTGGGCAGGTGGATGCTGGGATTTGCCGAGGACCGGGCGCGGCTGGCCGGGGTGCCGGAGCTGCGGCTTTATGCCAACGTGCTGATGACGCGGAACATTGGCATCTACCGCAAGGCTGGCTTTGTCGAGACCCATCGGAAGGTCGTGCAACTGCCGGAGCGGGTGAACTTTGTCCGGGTTTACATGAGCAAGCCGCTTCAGTAGCCCCTCGCCATGTCGAACCGGTTCGGCAGCGGCGTCCCGTCGCGCAGCGCCCGCAGGTTCTGGAAGAAGATGTCTAGGCTGTTCGGGTTGTAGGTTTGTGGGTCGTCTGCCGAGACGTGCGGGGTCATCACCAGGTTCCGCGTCGCCCACAGGCGATGGCCCGGCGGCACCGGCTCCGGCACGAAGACGTCCAGGATCGCGCCGCCCAGCGCTCCGGCGTCGAGCGCGTCGCAGAGGGCATCCTGGTCCAGCAGCGCGCCGCGGCCGATGTTTACGACGCCTGCGCCCGCCGGCAGCAGCCCGATGCGGCGGCGGTCCAGCAGGTTGCGGGTTTGCTCGGTGAGCGGGGTGGCCAGGATGACGAACTCGGCGCCGGGCAGGACCGTGTCCAGGTCGGACACTGCTACCACGCGGGCGCAGTCCGGGTGCGGCTCGGCCAGGGTACGCACGCCGGTGACGTTCATGCCGAAGCGCGCGGCCTGGCCGGCGACTGCGCCGCCGAGCGACCCCAGCCCGACCACGGCAGCGGTCCGGCCCGCTAGGACGGAGCCGTGGAACGGCGCCCAGCGTCCCTCGCGCTGCGCCGACGCGAAGCCGGGCATTCCGCCGGCCAGCATCAGCAGGGCCATGATGCCGTACTCGCCGGCCCTGACGCTGTGGGCGCCGGCATTGTTCAGCAGCGTTGCGCCGGGAGGTAGCCAATCGAACGGCTCCAGCCCGTCCAGCCCGGCGTTGGCGCAGAAGATGAGCCGCAGATGGGGAGCTGGCGCGGGGAAGAGCGCCTTTACTAGGGGCTTGTGGGAGATCAGCGCCTCTGCGGTCTGCATTGCATCGGCGAAGGCTTGGGGGGTTTCGCCGAACGTCACCTCATGGCCAGCCGAGATGTCCGGCGCGCGGGCGCAGGCCGCGTTCCACTGGTCCCGGGTGAAGGGGAAGGTGCCGGGGGTGGACCCGGTTTGGATGTGGATGCGCATGGGGTGGCCTTGTTTGGGTTTGGAAGGGTTTGAGGAGGTGGGGCACTTTGCTTCCTTTTCCGGGCTTGGGCCGTGAAGCGGACAAGGCCGGAGGAGGAGGGAGGTAGCTGTGGAGCAGGGAACCGCTGGTTTCGCGGGATCCTGGCCTTTCCGGGTTAGGGGCGGTGCTTGAAGACCCCCTCACCCCGGCCCTCTCCCGAAGGGAGAGGGAGATGGCTGCGGAGCGGGGAACCGCTGGTTTCGCGGGATCCTGGCCTCTCTAGGCCAGGGGCGGTGCTTGAAGACCCCCTCACCCCGGCCCTCTCCCGGAGGGAGAGGGAGAAGGCTGCCGCCCTTCATGTCGCTATCTGGCTTGTGAGCGCGTGCAGCAGGACCGCGGCGGACTGGGCGACGTTCAGGCTCTGCACCTTGCCTGACCCGGCAATGCGGATGCGGCGGCGGCAAGTTTCCATGGCCTCGTAGCCGACGCCGCGCTCCTCGTTGCCGAGCACCAGCGCCACTGGGCGGTCGCGCGGCAGGCTGGACAGCGGCACGGCGTCAGGCGTGAGCGTGGCGGCGACGGTGCGGTAGTATGGGTCCAATGCCAGCAGCGCCTTGCGGAGGTTGCGGGTCTTGCTGACCTCCAGGTGCTCCAGCCCGCCCTCGGCGGTGCGGTAGGCGGCGTCGGACGGCATGGCCTGCAGCGGGGTTTCGTGCAGCACCAACGCGCGTACGCCGAAGAACGCGGCGCTGCGGGCGATGGCGCCGAGGTTGTGCGGGTTGCCGACCCCGTCCAGGATCAGCAGCAGCGGGAAGCGGGGCGGGCGCACGAAGTCCATCATGCCGATCGGCCGTGCGGTGGCGACGGCGCACAGGCCGCCGTGGTGCGGGGTGCCGGCGGCGCGCTGCATCTCGTCGTCGGGCAGCAGGCGGTAGGGGCGGCGCATACGCGCCATCTCGGCGCAGAGCGGGCCTGCAGCGGTCTTGTGCTCGTCGTCGTAGAACAGGCGCACCACGTCGTCCGGGCGTTGGGCGAACAGGGCGCTGACGGCGTTCAGGCCGCAAATCCGGTCATCGGGCATCCCGGGTGCTTCCGCCCGCGGCGTGCGGCTGTCAACCTGGGGCGGCCGATGCAGTTGCCCCCCATCCTGTTCCAGGATTCGCGCTTCGTGGTGCTGGACAAGCCCGCCGGGGTGCCCGTGCATGCGGGGCCGCGGGGCGGTGCGAGCATCGAGGACGTGTTTCCGCAACTGTCCCGGCGGCGGGATGGGCCGTGGCTTGCGCACCGGCTGGACGCGGATACGGCGGGGTGCCTGGTGGTGGCGCTGCGGCGGGCGGCGCTGCATCAGGCTCAGGCGGCGTTCGCCGAGGGGCGGGTGCGGAAGACCTATTGGGCGGTGGTGCAGGGGCGGCCGGCGGAGGATGCTGGGGTCGTGGATGCGCCATTGCTGAAGCGGACGGCGCCGGCGGGCTGGTGGATGGTTCCGGATTCTGCCGGGCAGCCGGCCCGGACGGCGTGGCGGGTGCGCGGGACGGGGGGCGGGATGTCCTGGCTGGAGCTGCTGCCGCAGACCGGGCGCACGCATCAGGTGCGGGTGCATTGCGCGGTGCTGGGCTGCCCGATCTTGGGGGACCCGGTGTATGGCGGGCCGGGCGCGGACGGGGCGGGGCGGCTGCAATTGCTGGCGCGGGCGGTGCACCTGCCGCTAGACCCGCCGGTGCAGGCCGTTGCGCCGCCGCCTAGGCATATGCAGGCGGCGCTGCGGACATGCGGGTGGGACGCTTCTTCTCCCTCTCCTTTTGGGAGGGGGTTGGGGTGAGGGGGTCTTCAAGCGCAGTCGTTGCCGATGCAGGTTTGTGCGTTTGTGGTGCGACGTGCCCCAGCATGGTGCACGGATCGGCTATTTGGTGCTGAGAAGCTGGGCGGCGTATGGGGATGCCCCTCTTCCTGCCCAGGGGTGTCCATTGTGCCGTTCAAGCTGAACCAGGACCGCCGCCGTCACATCCCGCGGGCGCGGCGTCGGGTGACGAACTGGCCAGCCTACGACGCCAGCCTGCGTCAGCGTGGCAGCCGGACGGTGTGGTTCACCGAGGAGGCGGTCGCATCTTGGATGGCCGAGCCGCGCACGACCCGCGGCGGCCAGCCCTGGTATTCGTCGCTCGCCATCCTGACGGCGCTCACGCTACGTGCGGTGTTCCGCCTCGCCCACCGGCAAGCCGAGGGCCTGATCGGCTCCATCATCGGCCTGCTCGGCCTTGGCCTTCCTGTGCCGGACCACACCACCTTGAGCCGGCGTTCGGCGACGCTGGAGGTGCCGCGGCCGGGGAACGCCGGCGCTGGCGGCGAGCCCATGCACCTGCTGGTGGACAGCACGGGCCTGAAGCTGTGCGGCAAGGGCGAGTGGCTGCTGGAGAAGCACGGCACCACAACGCACCGGTCGTGGCGCATGCTGCACCTCGGCGTGGACGCCGGCACCGGCGGGATCGTGGCCGCCACGCTGACACCCAAGGAGGTGGACGACGCGTCTCAAGTCAATTCCTTGCTCGACCAAGTCGCAGGACCTGTGGCGTCGTTCACCGGCGACGACGCATACGACCAGGATCGCGTCTACGCCGGCGTTGCCGAGCGCCATCCTGATGCGGCCGTCGTCGTGCCGCCGCGGTCCACGGCCGTGCCGAGCGAGACGGCCGAGACCGCACCCACACAGCGCGACCGCCACCTGCAAAGCATCACCGAGCACGGACGAGCAGCCTGGCAGAGAGCCTCCGGCTAGATGAAGCGGGCTCGGGCCGAGGCAGCCATCGGCCGGTTCAAGCAGGTGATCGGCGACGGGCTGCGCTCGCGCACGGATCGGCGTCGCGCGACTGAGGTGGACGTCGCCGTCTACGCCCTCAACCGTATGCTGGAGTTGGGACGCCCGATCTCCGTCCGCATCGCCTAAACCACAGCCGGGGCTGGGGTAATTGCGCCTGCATCCCAGGTCCATGCAACACGGCTGCGTCCGCTCGGCCCGGCTGTTCGAGGACCACGACGGCAAAGACCTCGCGTGAGGCCTCGGCCCGCTCCCCAGCGGCAGGGCGGTCGAACAGGCGGACACGCACCAGCCTGTCGAACAGCGTAACCAGGACGACATCAACGTCGTATTCCGCATCGAGCCGGCACCACCCCCGTCCGATCTCGGCGCCTCAAATAAAGGCGGCATTTTGCCAGACCGTGGGAGGGGTGATCATGCGCCCGTGCGGGGTTGTAAGGTCGAACGTCATCCCGTTCAGCGCGACCAGCGAAACGCGCCAGACTTCCAGCTCCTTGAGCACAGACTACCTGACAAGATCCTAGTGAACAGGCGGCGCCGGCCGAATTCGTGCCGAAGACGACGTCGTTGCCCGTTTCCGGAACACCCTCGATCACACCCTTTAGAACACGGCCATTTTTCCCATCGGCTACTCGCGGTTGGTCGAGTAGGGGTAGGTTCGGGATACGGGTTTATGCCGAGCTCGGCATAAGCACGAATCCTTGCCATGGTCCGTGTTCGAGCACTGGTATCCAGGGCTGGCGAACGACAATTCCAAGGGTGCCGGTCAGGCGAACGCGGCGTGAACACCACACACTTCCTCATGGTCCCGAGAGGTCCAGGTTTGTGTGACAGCCGATTGTAACAGTGGACGGAGAACATGGCACGACTGGGGCCGGCCAGACGGCAACGCCTGGCCGGCATTTGGGTCAAGCCATGCCCGGATCAACCGAAGAAGCTGCTGTCCACCTTTGCCACCCCGATCAGTTGCAGCTTGGTGCTGTCCGACAAGGTCAGCACCGTTTGCCCACCCCCGTTCACTTGGCCCCCGACCGCGCTGGCCACTGACGTCCACCTCGGTCGCGCGACGCCGATCCGTGCGCGAGCGCAGCCCGTCACCGATCACCTGCTTGAACCGGCCGATGGCTGCCTCGGCCCGAGCCCGCTT
>JAABUK010005544.1_pt1 | contig 19505 bp, 16 predicted proteins | sample 5559141 | NCBI WGS metagenome assembly JAABUK01 (sample SAMN10711869, study PRJNA513367) | rock metagenome | isolation source: Antarctica rocks | place: Antarctica: Victoria Land, Pudding Butte nord | collected 2016-01-03 | reverse complement strand
GCTCAGCGGTCTACACAGCCACCCGCGCCAGCAGCCGCGCCACTGTCGTGTGCGTCCATGCCCGCCCCTCGCGCGGCGTCGGCATCCCACGCTCGGTTAACGCCCGTGCTAACCCGATCGCGGTGACCACCCCCTGTTCGCGCAGCGCGGCGATTTCGATGACCAGGCGGTGCGCCACCCGGTCAGCCGCCTCCCGTCGTGCAACGCCTGTTGCTTGCGCACAGGGCGCCGCTGGCGGCCGATACCCACGATCTCCGCCCAGCACCGCCCCACGCGCCTTTGCCGCCGCCAGCGCCGCCCGCGTGCGCTCGCTGATCAGTTCCCGCTCCTTCTGCGCCATGGCGGCGTAGACCCGCATCATGAGGTCGTCCGCGCCGGGCATGTCGGCCGCTCGGATCGAGTAGCCATCCTCCAGCAATTGCGAGAGCGTGTGGGCCCGCCGGGTAATACGGTCGAGCCGCGCCGCCGCCAGCACCGCCCCGAGCTGACGACAGCGGGCCAGGGCCGCCTGAAATCCCGGACGGCGGTCGTCCTTGCCGCTGGCCACGTCGGAGAACTCCGCCACCAGCGTCCAGCCCTGAGCGGCGGCAAAGGCCCGCACACTGGCCTGCTGAGCCTCCAGCCCCAGCCCGCTCTGGCCCTGCTCGGCGGTAGAAACGCGGTAGAGCCCAACGGCGTAAGCGGTGCTGCTCAGGCGGGCGGGCATCAGCCGCCCTCCCCGATGCGGTAAACGGTGTAGCTGCCCTTGGCACCCTCCTTGCCAGGCCCGACCTGGCGGACGCGATCCAGCACGGTGACGGTGATACCCTTCTTGGCGAGCCCGGCGAGGAAGCCGCGCACGGTGTGCCGGGCCCAGCCGGTGGCCTCGGCCATGGCAGGGCCGCTGGCGCCCTCGGGCCGGCGGAGGAGGGCGAGCACCGTGGCCTGCTTGGTGTCGGTGCGCGGCGCTCGTTGCGTGCCCGACGGCGAGCGCGTCGACCGACCCGCCGGTGCTTTCGCCAGAGAAACGCGGAGTGCGGCGATGGCGTCCGGCAGGCCAGGGCGGCTTTCCTCCTCCCAGGCTGCCAGCACGGCCTGGGCGGCGGCCCGGAGCATCGTGCGCGTGTCGGCCTGTTGTGCCGCCGCACGCGCGTCCTGGGCGCCCGCCGCTGGCGCTGCGGCGTGTGGTGCCGAGCCGGCCGTCTCGGCCGCTTCCGGCTGGCTCTGGGCGGCTTCCGCCTCGCTGTCGGCGGGCTGACCAGCGATTGCGAGCAGGCCCGCGTCGGTGATTGTTAGCGCAAGGCGCTCACCGCCCTCCGTCGTGCGCCAGGCGGGCTGGTCGTCGTCGGCCGCGATCTCCTCCAGCAGCCCGGTCTTGAGCAGGGACTGCACGACCGCGCGGCTCGCTGCGGCAGGCAGGCGCTCGGGTGGGAGGGCGAGGCGGTCGTCGCGTGCGGCGGCGGCGGTCAGCACTGCGCGTGCTGCTTTTGAGAGAGTGTTGGGCTTGGCCATGGTTCGGGCTCCGGTGCCGATGGCGCCCGCTCAGGACCCGCCACCGGCCAGCTCCGAGTAGCGTTCAGCCCTTTTTCACGTTCCAGAAAATCGGGAAGGGGCTGCTCAGGATGCCGCTCACGCCGGTCCGGATGGCGATCGGCTGAAAGAACTGGCCGAGCGGGATGTAGGGGACCTCGTCCCACACCGTCATTTGGATCGCGTCCGTCGCCTGCTTCTGGGCCGCGGCGTCCGGGGCGTCGTACCAGGCGGTGCGGAGGTCCTCGATACGCGGGCTCGTCGGCCAGCCGAACCAGCCTTGCTGGCCATTGCCCATTACCGGATAGTGCCCGGCCGGGTCGTTCAAGTTGAGCCCTTCCCAGCCCGTGCAGAACAGGCTCCAGCCGCCCTTTTCTACCGGCTCCTTGCTCGCCCGGCGCGCCACGACGGTGCCCCAGTCCGTGCTGACGTACTCCACGTTAATGCCGAGCTTGATGAGCAGGTCGCGCGCCACCTGGCAGAAAGCCTGCAGCCACGGATAGTCCGTGGGCGAGATGATGACCGCCTTCTCGCCCTTATAACCGCTTTCGGCGACCAGCTTCTTGGCCCCCTCCCAGTCGCGCGGGCCGGTCAAAGCCTCCATTCCCACGTTGGTTGCGGCCGGGGACCCGGGAGTGAATACGCCGACGCCGGTTTTCCACAGGCTCTCGTCGTCGCCGAAGGCGGCCTGCATAAAGGTGCGCTGATCCACGACTTTCAGCACGGCTTGGCGCAGCTTCTGGTTGTTAAACGGCGGGTGCAGTTCGTTGAAGCGGATGATCTCGACGTTGCCGATCTTGTCCACTAGATCGACCTTCACGCCGCGCGCCTTCCGCAGTTGCGGGAGCAGGTCCACAATCGGGCTCTGCCACCAATCCACCTCTTCGGCCTGGATTGCGGCCGCGCAGGTGGCGCTGTCGGGGATGATCTTCCACTCCACGCGGTCGAAATTAGCAATTTTGGCGCCCGAGGTGAAGCTTGGTGCCTCGCTCCGCGGCACATAACGCTCATTGCGGGCATAGGCAGCCAGCGCTCCGGGCGCCCATTCGTCCCGCAAAAAGCGGAACGGGCCGGAGCCGGTGAAATCGCTGATTTGGGTGAAGGCGTCGGTTTTGGCGACGCGCTCCGGCATGATGAAGCAGACGTTGGCCGAAGGCTTGCCCAGCGCCGTCAGCAAAAGCGGAAAGGGCCGCTGGAGTTTGATCTCGAAGGCGCGGTCATCGATGGCGTGCATGCCGTCCAGCTGAGTGGCGATCCGCTGGCCCATACCGTCTCGCTTCATCCAGCGTGCGATAGAGGCCACGCAGTCCGCCCCGCGCACGGGCTCGCCATCATGGAAGCGAACGCCGTCCCGCAGGCGAAAGCGCCAGGTCAGCTTGTCATCCGACGCTTCTGCGGTTTCGGCCATCTGCGGCTTGGGCGCGAGTTGCTCGTCCACCCCGTACAGCGTGTCGTAGATCATGAAGCCGTGGTTGCGGGCGACGGTGGTAGTGGTCCAGATCGGGTCGGGGTTCTGCAGGTTGCCTTCGGGGATGAAGCGCAGTACCCGGGCCGACCCGGCCTGCGCCGCCGCGCGCCGGGGCATGGCCGTCAGGGCCGTCCCGAGCATCGCTCCGGCAGCGGCTCCGGCCAGCATGTCTCTTCTGTGCATCCTCAATCCTTTGAACTGGGAGAAGTGACGGCAGGGTCCATAAGCGGAGTGCCACCCGGGTGCGCATGCTATGTCTCGGGACTCATGGCAGAATGATGGGTGTCAAATGGCTCTGGGCACGACTTTGTACCCGTTCCGCACCGTCGTGCAAATCACCGGTGCCATGGGCCTGTGCACCTACCTATAGGTGCTCGCAATCATCGGGGCTCGTGCTCGCAAACAGAGCTGTTTCCTGCTCGGATTAGCTGACAATGGGGCGAGCGTCGTGCTCACATTATCTGCCACTGTGCTCGCCATCATCGAGCCATGCTCGCCAACGGGCGGTCGTGCTCACATTGGCTCCCAATGAGCGAAGTTGTCCGGTTCATACTGGCACGCCTGCCACGCGGAGCTGTTCGGTGAACTCGCGCGTGCGATCTGCGGCGAGGAAGTCGCGCACTTCGGCCGGCTTGGCCCGCTAGCGGGAGCCTTTGGACTTGAGAATTCGGGCCTTGAGGCCGTCCAGATAAGCCTTTCGACGACCGACGAGCTCGCTTAGGAGTTCCTCCATGAGCTCGTAGGTGTAGCGGCGCGCAATGATGAACGCCCCGACGCGCTATCAAGGGCGGTTCCTGACGCACATTGATTGAGACCGGAGCGGGTATTCGACGCAGGCTGTTGGAGACTGGGCGCACGGACCTTGAGACGGACGCGAGACCGTATGGCCCGGCGCATAATGATTGAGACGGATCAGGTCGGCAGCCTGGCCGCGCGCATTTGCCGTCAGCGCGCCCAACCCGACCCGCGTGCACCTTCGTGCCTACAGTCGATCAGATTGACGGTGCCGGGCGGCAACCCGCTCACCCGGCGGCGGTCGCGTCCCACCACGGGCAGACACCCGACAGTTTCTGGTAATTGCCTTCCAGCACCTGCACCGGCGCGCGCCGGCCGGGTGGCGGTCGCGACATGTCCTCCGGCGGAGGCGCGTCGACGCCGAACACCGTCCGCATCAGCCCATCGTGGCCCCAGAAACTTGCGAGCGTCGTCATCTCCTCCGGCTGCCACGTGGCATCATCGACCTCGCGCGCGCCCCAGCCGCATTCGACGAAAAAGTTCGACGGTGAACGCATGTAGAACGACGTCATGTAGTCATTGGGATGCCGTCCCAATGTGACGGCCACTCGATCTGGAATCGACTGCGCGATATCATAGCCCTGCCCAACATCATCGAGCGAGTACATCTCTGCCATGAGATGATGTAGCCCGGCCCGTTTGTGCTCGAACAATGCCAGGCTGTGATGCCGCGGATTGACGTGCAGGAACGCAGCATGTGGCGGATCGCCGAGGTAGTCACTCATCTTGAAGCCCAGCAGACCTTGATAGAACGCCAGCGCCGCGGCGATGTCCGGTACCATCAGGACGATGTGACCCATGCCGAGCGGGCCGGCGCGAAAGCCGGAGATCGGCCGTCCCGGTTTGAAAGGCTCGTCGGCCAGCATCGGGCCGTGAAACGCCTCCAGCCGGTTACCCGCCGGATCACGGAACGAGATCAGCCCGGCGACGAAACGCTGAGCCGCCAGCGAAGCCGGCTCGCGCCGAACGAGGACCGAAGCGCCCTCCAGCGTCGCCGCCAGCGCGTCAAGGGCGGGCGCATCTGCAAGCTCCCAGCCGAAATAGCGCTCCTCGCCGAGCGCCGCATCGACGATCAACCGCTGCCGGCGATTGTCCATCCGGAACGCGCGGCACGAGGCCGATTGATCCACGGCCTGCATGCCCAATTGGCTGGTCGCGAATGCCGACCAATCGTCGAGGTCCGATGCCCCAATCCCGAGATAGCCGAGAGCCTGAACGCCCATATCGCTGTCCCCCGTTGGTTATGCTACGCGTCGCACCACCATCCGCGCAACGGTTACTCACACTTAAAGGTGTAGCAGCCCGCGCTTCGCCTGCGCTGGTGCGCCAAAGCCTGCTGCGATCGTAGCGACCGCGGTTCTCGTTCGTCCACATTGACGCCATCCTGCGAATCGGGCTGGCGGCCATCGAATCACAACCAATTCCTTCTATTCAAGATGTCGTCGGACGGACACTAAGCGGCGACTGCCGCTTGATGAGACGATCAGCCGGAAGCAAAGAAGGATTTTCTAGCACGCCTTCACCCTGCCTGCTAGAATTTTGCTTGGCGCTATTTCATTATACGCAGTATATCGCGGGGTGCCTCTCGGTACCTGCCTGGTCGAGAACGACAGCACTTGGCACGGGTCGCCGGTGCTCGCACTTCCGCAATGAATCGATACAGGCAATCCGGTAACGGCCGTTAAAACCAGTCTTCAATCCGACGCCAGCCTTGAGCCCAACGCGTTCAGGCCAACACGCGGCATAGTCGAAAGGACTTCCAGAGCACTTACGGGCCGATCTTGTTCCCCATCCGTGCTACGAACAGAGCTATTCTGCCGTTCTATGGCGTGACCCCCGTAGGCGTCCTGTTCGCCCTCACGTGCGGCGATCAGTGCGGCGCCGATGCGGGCATAAAGACGGACCCTTTCGTTGATCGCCCGCGCATCGGCTTGGAAGGCCCGAGCATGCCGCCCATCCGACTGGCCCAAGTGCCGGCTTAAAGTCGGCCGCCGGTGCTCGGCTCGGGTGGTGCTGCTGCCCGTGCGCGTGCTACTGGAGCGAGACGATCGGCCGTTCGCGGCCGTAGTGTCCGCCCTGCGATGTTCGGCGTGCGCAGGCAAGCCTGCTCCAGCCTACCTCATCGCCGGGCAGTGCCGTACTTTCAACCATGGGCCGCCGCCGAGCTGGTCTGTCGAGCTGGTGCCCAGTGTGTCCCAAAGGCACCTCCGAGCGGGCGGTTCTCCCCATTGACCATACTTGACCATAAGATCATCCATGTCGTCGCCGACCCCATAGCCATCCCGCACGTAGCTGCCATCCAGGCCGACGACGATGCGCCCTTCCGGGATCGGCAACTCGGCCCATTGCGCCGGGCAGCCGTCGATAAAGCTGGATTGCTCCTTCCCGAGTTCGCTCTCGGCGCGCTCGGCCACCCGCAGGACGTGCTGGCGCAAGGTGGTGGCGTTCGCGCCCGAGGCGATCGGCAACACGTCGGTGAGCAGGTCGGCGGCGGCGGCATAGGGCACCAGCGACGCCCAGCGCGCCTCCAAGTACAGCCGCTCCGGCGCGACGTGGCCGGGGATGAGGTCGTGCAGCAACGACAGGGTGGCTGGTCCTTGGCCATCCCGGCACGCGCAGCGGTGCAGCCGCGGGCTGGCAAGCTGCACGTCGCCATACAGGGTACGGAACAGGACGGGGTAGCTGCCATTGCTGCGTCGCCGGGCGCTGCACGATGCGCAGCAGCGATGGCGCCCAGCCCACTCCTCAGCCTGGGCCTGCACCACCTGTCGCTGGACGGCGGCGAGCAGCGCCTTGCCATCCGCAAGCGAGAGGCCGACGTCTTCGGCCCGCTCCGTCGCTTTCTCAAATGCCACGACCTCCTCGGCACTGCCGGTGGTGCCGTCGCCGGCGGTGATCTGGAGCAGGATGCTGACGCGCATGGACGGCCTCCGATGCCAGGGTGCAAGTGAGCTTTCCACAAGTGCGGGAGTGGAAAGCCCAAGCGGGTCCAAGATGGTCCCCGCTGGCCTACCCTGGCGCATCTGGCATCCCAAACGCCATCAGTTTGCATTCCGAACCATGCAAGGCAAGCTGCGCCATGACCTCCATTGCGCGAGCAGCTGCCGCCGTCGCCGCCGTGCTCGTGCGCGAGGGTGTGGACTATGCCCAGAGCAAGGCGGTGTTCAAAGCCGCCAGGGCGCGGGCCGGCCTGCGCGCCGCGCCCGAACGCCGCGGCGTCGTCGATCGGCTCACCGTCGAGGAGGAACTGCGCTTTCTCGATCAGGCCTACGCCCAGGGCGGCAGGACCGGGCTGATGCTGCAAACCTTGCTGGAAACCGGCGCCCGCGCGTCCGAGCTGGTCCAGCTCAGGGTCGAGGACGTCAGCCTCACCGAACGCGTGGTCATGATCCAACACGGCAAGGGTGGCAAACGCCGGGAAGTGCCGATCCGGCGTGACCTGGCGCAATTGCTCCAGCTCCACATCGGCGCCCGCCGCGCCGGGCCGCTGTTCGCCAGCCGCCAGCAGGGTTCCGGCTTGACGCCCCACGTGCTGACCCGGCAGCGCGTGGGCCAGGTCGTCCGCGGGGTGGCCAGTGCCGCCGAGATCACCAAACGTGTCTACCCGCACCTGCTCCGGCACACGGTCGCCACCCGCCTGCTCGCGCTGGGGATGGACATCACCGACCTGCAGCGCTTCCTCGGCCACGAGAGCATCAGCCCCACCCGGCACTACGCCGAGACGACGGCCGCCACGCTCCAGCGCCGGTTCAATCAGCTGACCGACCCGGCCGCCCATACACTGGTCGCCAGCATCCGCCAGCAGCGCGGCGATGATGCCGCCCTGCTCGCCGCCGACCTCCTGGTGCGGCGCCGCGCCGAGAAGGTCACCACTGCTGGTGCATGAACACCAGGTGCTCGCCCTTGCGCAGCCTGGCGTTCACCGACCGTTGGACGAACGGGCATCCCCGGGCGCGCTCGCGGGCCTTCGCCCGTTCAAGCGCGTTTTCTAGTTGCCAGCGCTTGTCTTCGTCACGGAGGACCTCGGGCCGGTTCTCCAGCACTACCTCCCGCAGAATGTCCCCCATCGTGTGCAGGTCCTCCAAGGCGTCCCACGACGATGCGTCGTCCAGCCCGGCCAGGTAGCCCCGTGGCCCGCCACAGTCCTCCGGCGGGCAGGCGCCGCCATACCATGGGGCTGATCCCGAGCAGCCACACCTTGATCTGCACGACGACGGCCGCATCGGCGACGGGCGGTGCGGCATCAGGGTCAACAGCAGGCTTCGCTTGCTTCGATGGTCGGGGCACCAGCGGACCATATCGCGCCCGCCCCTACGCCCGCCGCCGACACCACACACTTCCTCATGGTCCCCCTGGTAGGCGTCGATACCGCGACGTTTTGTGCAGCGGCAATCAGGGTGGTTGAGCGCGTCACATCTCCTCGAACACGGCAACGGGGCGCAGGCCCGGGTGGCTTGCAGCAAGGGGATCGCCGGCGCCACAAAGCTTCAGGCCCGTGCTGTCCACCAGCAGGTGCAGTGGCTCGCCGCCACGGCGCGGCCGTGGCACGTCCAGCGTTTCCGCCCGACGGCTCAGCGTGGTGTGGTCCGAGACGGCCAGAGTGAGCCCGAGCAGGTGGATGATGGAGCCGATCAGCCCTTCGGTTTGTCGCAGCGCCAGGCGGAACACGGCCCTGAACGTCAGCGCCGTCAAGATCGCCAGGGGCGAATACCAGCGCTGTCCGCCGCGGGTCGTGCGTGGCTCGGCCTTCCAGGCTGCGACCGCCTCGTCCGTGAACCACACTGTCAAACTGCCGCGTTGACGCAGAGCGGCATCATACGCGGCCGAGTTGGTGACCTTGTGCTTCTGCTTCGGAATGTGGTGACGGCAGTCCTGGTTCAGCTTGAATGGCAAGATGGATATCCGGGATCAGAGAAAGGGACACCGTCCTACGTTGACCCAGCCCGCCGCGCCACCGGCGCATCCGTGCAACAGCGCCCCCCATGAGGCTGCCTTTGTAGCCAAGCGGCCGGAGTTCCACGAGCAGCTCCCTGCCGATTGTGCATCCTTCCGTCCAGCGACGCGCCAAGTAGGCACGAAAACCGCTCGGTGTGGTCGGTTTCGGGGCCATAGTCTGATGCGGCCGCATCGCGTCCTGCCGTTCCCACTTTCGCACCGTGCGCCCGTTGAACCCGGATTCACGGACGATCGCACAAAGGGGTTTGCCTTCAGCATGGAGAGCTTTGACACGATCAAACCTGGCCTGCCACCCGGCACGACGCCCCGCCCGGACAAAATGGCGGTGCTCAGTCACCTTCGGTTGTCCGTAGCGGCGAACGAGACCAGCCGGTTCAACGAGCAATTCATCCGTTTCGCTCCGCACGAATAACGGATATTGACGTGGGGCGCGGCTCAGCCCTCGATGACCTGGCCGGGCTGCAGGCGTCCGGCATCGTGGGCGCCGCTTTCAACGTACCGTTCCATGGCGCTGACTACTACCGGGACGCGGGACCGCTGCTGGCGAAGCTGGCCGGACTCGGCTTGTTCTTGCAGGTTCCGACGGAAGGCGACCAGATCCTGCCCCTGCTGGAGTTGATCGAGCGCTCGCCGGTGCATCGACCATTGCGGCCGGCCCGTGCTGGACGAGGGCCTGCGCGCGCCGGGCTTCAAGGCCGTGCTGGCTTCAAGGCCGTGCTGGCGCTGCGCCGCGCGGGCCGCGCTTATGTCAAGCTGTCCGGCTACAGCAGATTTTCGCGGCAGGCGCACCCGTTCGCAGACACACGGCCGTTCGTGGCGGCATTGGTGGATGTCTTCACGCTGGACCGCTGCCCCTGAGCCTCCGACTGGCCGTTCCTACGCGCGCCGGAGCGTGTGGATTATGGGCCGCTACTGACGCTGGTGGAGCAGTTCTTCCCGAACGAGGCGGATCGCCGGACGCTGTTCTGGGACACGCCGCACCGGCTGTTCGGCTTTGGCCACGCGTCGTGGACATCCTGGGGACGGCTCTGCTGTAGATTTCCGCGCCCGCTTGCCGCTACCCTTCGCGCGCCAGTCCAGGAAGGGATCACCTCGTGAGGCGTCGCGATTTTCTTGCCGGAACCGCCGCCGCGTCGATCGGCGCCGCCCCCGCAGCCCAGGCCTTCGAGCGCGTTGGTGACCGGCGGATGCTGGTGTTCTCCGGCGGGCAGCCGGTGCCGGTGCTGGACCCCCATGTCCGCTACGACTGGTCTACCCGCATGATGCAGCAAGCCGTCTATGACGCGCTCGCCAAATATGCTGGGAACCCCGCAAAGGTCGTCCCTTGGCTCGCCGAACGGTGGGACACCAGCGCCGACGGGCTGACCTGGACGTTCCACTTGGTTGGCAACGCCCGCTTCCACAACGGCGACCCGGTGGACGCCGAAGCCGTCCGCTTCTCGTTCGAGCGGGCGCTGAAGCTGAACAAGGGCGTCGCCTGGATGCTGAAGGCGCAGCTCGATCCGCAGAATATCGAGGCCGTGGACCCGCGCACCGTCCGCATCAAGCTGAACGCTCCCTATGGCGCGTTCCTGTCCTTCATCCCGCTGTGGTTCATCGTCAATCCGAAGCAGGTCACGGCCAATCAGGTGAGCGACGATTACGGCCAGAAGTTCCTGACCGATGGCGACGCCGGGTCCGGGCCGTTCCGTATCAAGCGCTGGGATGGCCAGGCGGTAATGGCGCTGGATGCGGTGCCTGACTACTGGAAGGGCTGGCCTATGGCCGAGGCCGATCGCCCGGCCGGCGTGATCTACCGCGTAATTCGCGAGCCCGCTCCCCGCAAGGCCGCCCTGCAGCGCGGCGAGGTGGACATGGTCGCCGAGCTGACCCCGGACGACTACGACCAGGTGGCCAAGCTGCCCGGCATCGTCGTGACCGATGACCCCGGCATGACCCCCTTCACCATACAGATGAACACGCGGAAGGGTCCCACCGCAGACCTGAATTTTCGCAAGGCGCTGGCCTATGCCTTCGACTACGACGCCCTGCTGCAGATCGAGAACGGCGCCGCCAGGCTGTTGGACAGTCCCTTCCCGAACGCCATGACGGGCTACGCCGCCGTCGCCGGCATTCCCCGCAAGAACCTGGACCGCTCCCGCGAATACCTGGCCAAGACGCAATGGGCCAAGGGCGGGATCGCGCTGGACTACACCTATGTTGCCGGGCTGGAGGTGGAGCGCCGGATCGGCCTGGCGCTGCTGGAGGCGGTGCAGCCGCTCGACATCAAGATCAACATCATCGCCCAGCCCTGGCCGACCCTGGTGGGGCGCGGCGCCAAGCCCGAGACCGCGTCCGACCTGGTCGCGGTTTACGTGACGCCGGTCAGCCCCGACGCGGACGTGCTGGCCGCGCAATACGCCTCGACCGCCGCCGGGCAGTTCTGGGCGATGCACCAGCTTCATGACCAGCAGCTTGACGACATGGTGGCCGAGGCGCGGGCCGAGACCGACCAGCCGAAGCGCATGGCGATGTATGCGGCGATCCAGCAGCGGATCGTGGACCTGCAACCCTGCATCTTCGGCATGATGGAAAACCGCAAGTGGGCGATGCGGCAGTACGTGAAAGGCTTCGAGTACTGCCCGGTGCGCCTGACCGGTGAGGTTGATCTCTACGCGGTCCATGTAGCGAGAACCTGATGCTCCGCTACCTGCTGGCACGCCTGGCCCTGCTCGGCCTGATGCTGGGCGGGCTGGTTGTGATCACCTTCGCCGTCGCCAACATCGCACCCGCCGATCCGGCCGCCCTCGCCGCCGGCCCCGACGCCACCCGCGACATGATCGAAACGGTGCGGCGGGAATACGGGCTGGACCGCCCCTTGCCGGTGCAGTTCGTCCGGTACGTCTCCGACCTGCTGCACGGCGACCTCGGCCGGGCCGTGCAGACCGGCAACGCCGTCGCGGACGATCTACGGCGCTATCTGCCTGCGACGCTGGAACTGGTGATGCTGTCGATGGCGTTCTCCGTCCTGCTCGGCATCCCGCTCGGCATGGTGGCCGCAATGCGCCGGAACCGGCCGATCGACCACGCCATCCGGGTTCTGGCCGTGTCCGGCGTGGCGTTGCCGGCGTTCTGGGCGGCGCTGCTGCTGCAATTGGTGTTCGGCGTGTGGCTCGGCTGGCTGCCTACCAGCGGGCAACTTTCCGTCTCCACCGCGCCGCCCGCGCCTTACACCGGCATGATCCTGCTCGACGCCCTTATCGCCCGGGACGGCCCCGTGTTCACCGAGGCGTTCCGCTACGCGCTGCTGCCCGCTTTGGTGCTGGCCCTGCCCTCGCTGGCCGCGATCGTGCGGGTCAGCCGGGCCGAGATGATCGAGGTGCTGGGCGCCGACTACGTCACCGCGTCCCGCGCGCACGGGGTCCCGGTTTGGCGGGTTGTGGGCGTGCTGGCGCTGAAGAACGCGATGCTGCCGACCCTGGCCATGATCGGCCTGCGCCTCGGCTGGACGCTGGGCAGCTCGTTTCTGGTGGAAACGGTGTTCGACTGGCCTGGAATTGGACTGTATGCGGTCTCCTCCTCCCTCGCCTCGGACTTCAAGCCCGTGATGGGTGTTACGCTCGCCATCGGTGTCACGTTTATGCTGTCGAATCTGCTGATCGACCTGGCCTATGGCTGGCTGGACCCGCGGACCCGGTCGGCATGAGTGGCCTGGCGCTGCGCCATCCCGTGGCAAGCCCCCGCCGGGCTGCCGCGCTGCGCCGGATGCGGTTCGCGGTCTGGACCTTCTCCGGCAGCGCGTCCGGCCTGACCGGCCTGATCCTGGTCGCGGCCTTCCTCCTGCTGGCCGCGATCGGCCCGTGGGTCGTGCCGTTCCCTGAAGACGCAAGCGGCGCCACTCACCTCGCCCAGCGCCTGCAACCGCCCTCTGCCCGGCACTGGTTCGGCACCGACGAGATGGGCGACGACATCCTGTCCCGCGTCGTCCTGGGGACGCGCACCAGCCTATGGGTCGGGCTGACGATCACCGGCATCGCCAGCGCGATCGGGGTGCCGCTGGGGATTGCGGCGGGCTATCTGGGCGGCCTGCCGCGCCGGGTCATCATGCGGGTCACGGACGTGTTCCTGGCCGTGCCGGGCCTGGTGCTGGCGCTGGCCATCGTCTCGGCACTCGGCGCGGGCGTGATGCATGGCGTGCTGGCGCTGTCCCTGGTCTGGTGGCCCGGCTACGTCCGCCTGATCGAGGCCAAGGCGCTGACCTTGCGCCACGAACCGTATGTCGATGCGTCCCGCACCATGGGCGCCGGCCATGCCTGGGTGCTGCTGCGGCACATCTTGCCGAACTGCGTCTCGCCGTTGATCGTCAAGGCCAGCATGGACATGGGGCTGGCGATCTTGGCCGTAGCCTCGCTCGGCTTCATCGGCCTCGGCGCCAAGCCGCCCGCGCCGGAATGGGGCGCCATGATCTCGGTCGCTCGCAGCTACATGCCGGACTGGTGGTGGTACAGCTTCTTCCCCGGCCTGTTCATCTTCATGACCGTGCTGGGCTTCAACCTGTTCGGCGACGCCATGCGCGACATGCTGGATCCCCGCAGCGAGCGCGGATGAGCCTGCTGGAGATCAAGCAGTTCCGCCTGGCCTTCACCGGCTACGAGGGCACTGTGCAGGTGCTGAACGGCATCGACCTGGACGTGGCGGAAGGCGAGTCCCTCGGCATCGTCGGCGAGACCGGATGCGGCAAGTCCGTGCTGGCCCGCAGCATCCTGCGCCTGAACCCCTCGCCCCCAGCACAGGTCCTGGGCGGCAGCATCAGCTTCGCCGGCAAGGACGTGTTCGCGATGACTCCGGCCGAGCTGCGGGAATTGCGGGGCGCGGGGATCGGCATGGTATTCCAGGACCCCGCCACCTACCTGAACCCCGTCTTCACCCTGGGCCGGCAACTGGCCGAGGTGCTGCGCGCCCACGGCCTGCGCGGCCGGGCGCCGATCCGGGCGCGCAGCCTGGACCTGCTCGACGCCGTGCGCCTGCCCGGCCCGGCGGCGCTGCTGGCCCGGTATCCGCACGAACTCTCCGGCGGAATGCGCCAGCGGGTGCTGATCGCGCTGGCGCTGGCGGCCAACCCGCGCCTGCTGCTTGCCGACGAGCCGACGACGGCGCTGGACGTGACCGTGCAGGGCCAGGTCCTGGCGCTGATCGCCGGCCTGGTCGCCCGCCTGGGACTGACGTTGGTGCTGATCAGCCACGACTTGGGCGTGATCTCGGCCATGTGCGGCCGGGTCGTGGTGATGTATGCGGGCACGATCGTGGAAGATGCGCCCGCGGCCGCGTTGCTGCGGACGCCCCGGCACCCCTATACCACCGGCCTGCTGGCCGCGGTCCCCGACCTGGCCCGTCCGGACCAGATGCCGCGCGGCATCCCCGGCAGCATCCCCTCGCTCCGCACCCCGCCCAGGGGCTGCCGCTTCCACCCGCGCTGCCCGCTGGTCATGCCGATCTGCCGCGAGCAGGCGCCGGTCCTGTCGGGCGGTGTCCACCGCGCCGCTTGCCACGCCGTGCCGGCATGACCCAACCGTTTGAAGCTCCCCTGCTTGAGACCCGGCATCTCGTTGGCCAGTTCGGATCGACGCGCGCGGTGGATGGGGTCAGCCTGGCGCTGCGTCCGGGCGCAGCCTTGGGCCTGGTCGGCGAGTCCGGCTCTGGCAAGACCACGGTCCTGCGGCTGCTGCTTCGCCTGGTTCCCGCCGCCAGCGGCCGCATCCTGCTGGATGGCACGGATATCACCCACGCGTCCGCCCGCGGCCTGCGCTCGCTGCGCCGCGCCGTCCAGGTCGTGTTCCAGAACCCGCACGCAGCACTGGATCCCCGCAGCACCGTCTTCGCCTCGATCGCCGAGCCCCTGCGCCTGATGGGCGGCCTGTCCCGCACGACGCTGCGGGACCGGGTGGAGGCCCTGCTGCAGGACGTGGGCCTCGGCGGCGACTTCCTCTGGCGCTACCCGCACGAGCTGTCCGGCGGTCAGAAGCAGCGCATCTGCATCGCCCGCGCCTTGGCGCCCGGCCCGCGCGCTTTGCTGCTGGACGAGCCGACCTCGGCACTCGATGTATCCGTCCAGGCGCAGATCATCGAACTGCTGGCCCGGCTGCGCGAGCGGCACGGCCTCGCCTATCTGTTCGTCTCGCACAACCTCGCCGTGGTCCGCCTGCTGTGCGACCACGTGGCCGTCATGCGCAACGGCCAGGTGCTGGAACAGGGCCCAGCCGCAGATGTGCTGAGCGCGCCCTCTCACGACTACACCAAAACCCTGCTGGCCGCGGTGCTATCCCCGCGCGCCCAAGCCCCTGACCCACAGGAGATCCCGGCATGACCCCGCGCTGGCGCATCGGCTTCGACATCGGCGGCACCTTCACCGACTTCATTCTGCTCGACACCCAGCACCACGACATCCGCCTGCACAAATGCCTGACCACGCCCGAAGACCCCTCGATCGGTGCCCTGGCCGGGCTGCAGCAGATCGTGGGCGATGCCGGCCTGACCCTGGGCGACATCGGCGACATCGTGCATGGCACCACGCTGGTCACCAACGCGCTGATCGAGCGGCGCGGGGCCAAGCTGGGCCTGATCACCACCGAGGGCTTCCGCGATATCCTGGAAATGGGGACCGAGCAGCGGTACGACATCTACGACCTGTTCCTGCAATACCCGGAGCCGCTCGTCCCCCGCCGCCGCCGCGTGGAAGTGCCGGAACGCATGGACCGCGACGGCAACGCGGTCACCCCAGTGGACCTGGACGCGGTCCAGGCCGTTGCGGGCACCCTCGCCGCCGATGGCGTGGAAGCGATCGCCGTCTGCTTCCTGCACGCCTACCGCAACCCGGCGCACGAGCGCGCAGCCGGGGCGGCCATCCGCGCCATGCTGCCGGACATTGCGGTCTCGCTGTCGTCGGATGTGGTTTCGGAGCTGTGGGAGTACCAGCGCCTGGTCACCACCTGCGCCAACGCATTCGTGCAGCCGCTGATGGACCGCTATGTCCGCCGCCTGGAACGGGAGCTATGGCAGCGCGGCTTCCGCGGCGCGCTGTACCTGATGCACTCGGCGGGCGGCCTGGTCTCCCCGGAAACGGCGCGGGCCTTCCCGATCCGCTTGCTGGAATCCGGCCCGGCCGGCGGCGGCTTGGCCACCGCCTTCTTCGGCCGCACCGCCGGCAAATCCGACGTCATCAGCTTCGACATGGGCGGCACCACCGCCAAAGCCTGCCTGATCGAGGACGGGCGCGCGGCGACCGCGGCGGAGATGGAAGCCGCCCGCGTGCACCGCTTCAAGAAGGGCTCGGGCCTGCCGATCAAGGCGCCGGTGATCGACATGATCGAGATCGGGGCCGGCGGCGGCTCGATTGCTGGCATCGACGAGGTCGGCCTGTTGCGGGTCGGCCCGCACTCAGCGGGCGCCGACCCCGGCCCGGCCTGCTACGGCCGCGGCGGCACCCAACCCACCGTGACCGACGCCAACCTGCTGCTGGGCTACTACGACCCCGGCTTTTTCCTCGGCGGCCGCATGGCGCTGGACCACGGCGCCGCGTCGCGGGCGCTGGACACGGTGGGCAGCAGACTCGGCCTGTCCACGATCGAGACGGCGTGGGGCATCCACCGCGTGGTCACCGAGAGCATGGCCGCCGCCGCCCGTATCCACATCGTCGAGAAGGGCCGCGACCCCCGCCGCTATGCCATGGTGGGGTTCGGGGGCGCGGGCCCCGCCCACGCCGCCGGGGTGGCCCGCGTGCTCGGCGTGAACGAGGTGCTGATCCCACCCGCCTCGGGTGCGGCCTCCGCCCTCGGCTTCCTCGCCGCCCCACTGTCGTTCGAGCAGGTGCAGAGCCATCCCGTGCGCCTCGATCAGCCCGGCGCCGCCGCAGCAATCCAGGCGGTCCTGCACGAACTGCAGACCGAAACCCGCGCCCGCCTGCTGGCCGCCGGCGTGGCCGAAGCGGACGTCGTGACCGAGCGCCTGGCCGACATGCGGCTGTCCGGACAGTTGCACGAGATCCGCGTGGCGCTGCCCGGGACCGAGATCACCGACTCCGCAATCCCCGCCATCCGCGCCGCCTTCGCGACCGCCTACGCCGCCCGCTACACCTCCGCCTATCAAGGGGTGGGGATCCAGCTTGTCTCGCTGCGGGTCGCCTGCCGCGGTCCGATCCCGGCGCTGACCCTGGCGCAGGTTGGGGCCGCATCTCCCGGCGACGCATTGAAGGGCACGCGTCCGGCCTGGTTCGGCGAGTGCTTCGTCGCGACGCCGGTCTATGACCGCTATCTGCTGACCGCGGGCACGACCATCCCTGGCCCGGCGATCATCGAGGAGCGCGAGGCGACCACCATCGTCGCCCCCGGCGACCGCGTTTCTGTCGATCCCACCGGCACGCTGCGCATCGCCATCGCCGTCCCGGCCCCCGCTGCCGGCCGTATCCTGCGCGATACCCCGCTTGCGGAAGCCGTTGCGCTGATCGAGTCGGACCCGGTCTCATTGGAAATCATGTGGGCGCGGCTGGTCACCGTGGTGGAAGAGATGTGGCACACCATCGTCCGCACGGCGTTTTCGTTGATCGTGTCGGAGGCACAGGACTTCGCGACCGACCTGCTGGACCCGGACGGGGAAAGCCTGGCGCACTCGCCGCGGGCGATGCCGGTATTCAACCTGACAGTGCCGATCGCGGTGAAGGCGTTGCTGAAGAAATATCCGCCGCACACGCTCCGGCAGGGCGACGTGCTGATCACCAACGATCCTTGGCTGTGCGCCGGGCACCTGTTCGACATCGCGGTGGTGACGCCGGTGTTCCGGGATGGCGTTCTGGTCGCGCTGACCGCGACAGTCGGCCACGTCGGCGACATCGGCGGCACCAAGGACAGCCTGCGCGCCCGCGAGATCTACGATGAGGGCTTCCAAATCCCGCCGATGCACCTCTACCGCGCCGGGGCCGCGAACGAGGATCTGTTCACCCTGTTGGGCGAGAACGTCCGCAAGCCGGAGGAAGTGCTGGGGGACGTCCATTCCTTCGTCGCCGCAAACCAGCTCGGCGCGGACCGGCTGCTGGAGTTCATGGACGATTACGGCATGCACGACCTGCGGGCGCTGGCGTCCGTCGTGCAGAACCGCTCGGAAGCCGCGATCCGCGAGGCGATCCGCAAGCTGCCGGACGGGGAGTACCGGTCCGAAATCTGGAACAACCCGCTTGGGACCAAGCTGCGCTATCCGCTGAAGGTAACGGTTGCGGGCGACACGATCGAGGTGGATTTCGCGGGCGCCCCGCCGCAGCAGCCTATGGGCGGCCTGAATTGCACGTACACCTACGCCGCCGCGCACGCGACCTACCCGCTGAAGTGCATCCTGAGCCCCGGCGTGCGCAGCAATGCCGGCTGCTACCGTCCGTTCACGGTGAAGCTGCCGCCGGGTTCGATCCTGAACTGCGACAAGCCCGCCAGCGTCAACCTGCGGACGCGGACTGGCTGGTACATCGCCCCCAACATCTTCCGCGCCTTGGCCGCCGCGGCACCCAGCCAGGTGCAGGCCGCCACCGGCCTGCCGCACGCGATCAACATCTATGGCCGGGACGCGAACGGGCTGTATGCCGACCATTTCTTCATGGGCGGCGGCCAGGGCGCCTGCTCGGCTGCCGATGGCAAGTCGGCGCTGCTGTATCCCACCTCGGCGTCCAACACCTCGATCGAGCTAATGGAGACACGGGCCTCGGTCCTGGTGATGGAGAAGTCGCTGGTGGCCGATTCCGGCGGTCCCGGCCAGCATCGCGGCGGCCTGGGCGTGCGCACCCGCATCCGCAAGCTGCACGACGATGGCCAGCCGACGCTGTTCTCAGTTTACCCCGAGGGCGTCGGCATCCAGACCCCGGGCCTGTTCGGCGGCCATTCCGGCGGTCCCGTGCACGGGCTGGTGCGCGACCTGCAGGGCGCCGTGGTGCAGGATTGTGGTCCCGGCGAGCTGGTGACGCTTACCGGCGTGGACCGGGTGGTGGAGGTGCAGTTGGCGGGCGGCTCCGGCTACGGCGACCCGCGCCAGCGTACCCGCCGCGACCTCGATCGGGACGTGGCGGACGGCTACGTCTCGCCGGATGCGGCCAGACGTGAGTACGGAGGCCAGGCCTCCGTTGCGTGAATCTTTGTTACGGTGACGCGGAAGGCGGTTCGCTTCTCCGCTGTCGCGCTGTATGAAACTCAGGGACAGGACTTTCGAGCTATTCCATCGGTTTTAGCGCGAACATGATCGTGCGATCGGCGTTGCGCCGGTCAAAAGGGCTATGGTGCAGGACGGTAGGCGTTTGAGGTGTGGGGTCGCTTTTGGAGTTCCGGGGCATGGCCCCGTGTTTCAAGGCCCGGCGGGCGAGAGGCTGGACGCGATGGCGCGGAACAGGCTGGCATCCGGGCAGGCCGAGGCAAAGCCGATGCGGACGCGTGCCGCGGTCTCGGTGATGCGGGCGGCCACTTTGAGCAGGCGTGACCTGAGCGTGGTGAACTCGGCCGCTGCCAGGGGGTGTGCCGCAGGACAAGCCTCGCGCACCGACAGCATCAGCCAGTAGGCGGCGGTGTGCAGGATCAGGCGCACCTGGTTGGCAAGCGCCGAACGGCAACTGGTGCGGTCCGAGGCGAGCTGGCTCTTGGGCAGCTTGATCAGGTTCTCGGCCTGGCCCCGCGCGCAGTAGAGCGTGTCGTAGAGCCACTCGGCGCTGCCCGCGGCCAGGTTCGTCACCACGTAGCGGATGTCGAGCCCGAGTTCGCTGGCCTCGATGCGCGCG
>JAABUK010005543.1_pt1 | contig 19507 bp, 18 predicted proteins | sample 5559141 | NCBI WGS metagenome assembly JAABUK01 (sample SAMN10711869, study PRJNA513367) | rock metagenome | isolation source: Antarctica rocks | place: Antarctica: Victoria Land, Pudding Butte nord | collected 2016-01-03 | reverse complement strand
GCCGCCCCAGCCTGGCACGTCCATGCGAGTGCGCCGGGGCTGCAGCGCGGGGTTGATGGACCGGTATTTGACGATGGGCATTGCGGGCTCCTGCCGAGGGCGGCCAGCGTAGAACGAGGCAGCGATGCATTCGAGCCAGGCCCGAACAGTTGACGGCGGCGACGGTTCTTTCGAGAACCGGACCATGCCGCACGCCACCATACTGACGGAACCGCTCGCCGGGTTGCAGGCGCAGGCGCAGGGGCTGGCCGACGCGGCCGGGCTGGACACGGTGGTGGCCCCGCTGCATCCGCGCGCACCCTGGCGCTGGATGACGGCGCGGCTCTGGCCCAACCCGCGCGCCGCCGTCGGGCTGGCGGCGCTGGAGGACGACATCCTGGTCAGCGCCGGGGGCACGGGCGCGGTGGTCGCGGCGTCGTTGCGGCGGCCGGGTCGGCGGCTGGTGCAGATCCAGCATCCGCGCATGGACCCGGCGCGGTTCGACGTCATCGTGGTCAACCGGCATGACGGGCTGACCGGGCCGAACGTGATCGTGACCCGGACCGCGCTGCACCGTGTGACCGACGCGCGGCTGGCAGCGGCCGCGGCGGCCTGGGGACCGCGGCTGCAGCACCTGCCGCGCCCGCTGGTCGCCGTGCTGGTGGGGGGCAGCAACGGGCGCTTCCAGCTGGACGCGGCCGTCGCCGGGCAGCTCGGGGCGCAGCTGGCGACGATGATGCGCGAGGACCGGGTCGGGCTGGCGCTGACGCCGTCGCGGCGGACTTCGGCCGAGGCGCGGGTCGCGCTGGAGGCGGCGGTGGCCCCGCTGGGCGGCTGGGTATGGAACCAGGTGGGCGAGAACCCCTATTTCGGCCTGCTGGCGCTGGCCGACGCCATCGTCGTGACCGAGGACAGCGTGTCCATGGTGTCGGAGGCGGCGGCCACGACGGCACCGGTGCTGCTGGCGCCCCTGCCCGGCCGCTCGCGGCGGATCCGCCTGTTCAACCAGCTGCTGCAGGAGGACGGGCGGGTGCGCCCGTTCACCGGGCGGCTGGAGACATGGGCGGTGCAGCCCATCAACGACACGATCTCGGCCGGCCAAGACGTGCGCCACCGCCTGGGGTATTGAGGCGACATGCTCGACATCCAAACCTTCGACGCCCGGGCCGGGGGCAACGTGATCTACAAGGCGCTGGCCCATCCGCTGGCAGCCGAGGCGATCGAACGCCTCGCGCACCGGCTGCGCGGGACCAAACTGGCCGTCTACGATCCGGACGGCGTGGCGCACGCGCTCTGGGCGATGCATCCGGCTATGCCGGCGCCCGCCGAGCTGTTCGTGCACGACGTGGCCCAGATCGGGCAGCTGCGCGCGAGCGTCGCCGCCCGGCCGCTGACCGACTTGCCGCAGACCCAGGCGCAGACCCTGCTGATCGCCGCGTTCGACGCCGGGCGGATCCAGGCGCGGATTGGCTCCATGATCCCCGAAGGCACCGAGGTCGTCACGCTCGACGAGGCGAAGTTGCCGCCCGAGATGCTGACCCATCCCGGCCGCTACCTCGAGAAAACCAATTTCGCCACCAACTACGCCTTCTTCCGAGACACCGGGGCGCCAGGCGGCCCCGGCCTGCACACGCGGCTGGTGACGGCGAACTATTGGGCCGGGTATGGCGCCAAGGCGGTGCGGCTGTGGTGCCGGCTGTTCGACGCGAACGGGCGGACGCTGGCGCAGTGGGAGGAGGCGACGCCCGCAGGGCCCGGCGGCATCGCCATCGACAGCGCCGAGCTGCGCGCCCGCTTCGGCCTGCCGGCGTTCACCGGGCAGCTGTTCATCCACGCGATCGGGGTGGCCGGGCACGACATCGTCAAATACGCGCTCGACACCTACGGCACCGGCGGCGAGCCCAGCCTATCCTGCACCCACGACGCCAATGCCTGGCCCAGCGACCGCTACGCCGGCATGCCCGCGCCGCGACCCGGCGAGCGCGTCATCTTCTGGCTGCAGAACAGCCACGCCGCGCCGATCCCGGCCGGCGCCGTCGCGCTGAACCGCATGGGCGCCGAACAGCCGGTGCCGCTCGACCGGGCGCTGCCGGGCTACGCGACGGCGGCGATCGACGTCGCCAGCGTGCTGCCGGGGATCGCCTGGCCGGCGCAGATCGAGGTGCGGGCCGGGCGGCACGTGGTGCGTCCGCGCTACGAGGTCGTGCGCGACGGGCGGGCACGGATCGCGCACCTCAACGTCGAGCGCGCGGACCTGCGGCCCAATCCGGAGATCAAGGCGCTGCACAACCTGATGGGGCGCGGCTACCTACTGCCGTTCCCGGTGCTGCCGCCGGAGCGGTTCCGCAGCATCGTGCTGCCGACGCCGATGGCCGAGAGCCAGGCCAACCTGCCGCTGCGGCTGGAGGTGTTTGCGCAGGACGGCCGCAAGACCGCCGAGCGCTTCCTCGGCAAGCTCGGCCGCGACCATGCGCTGGCGATCGACCTCGAGGAGTTCGGCGCCGAGGCCGGACATGCCGAGCTGGTCTATGATTTCCAGGATGGCGGCGACGCCGATGGCTGGATGCACTGCCTGGTGCGCTACGAGCACCGCGGCAGCGGGCACGCCGCCGAGAGCAGCTTCGGCGCCCACATCTACAACACGGCGATGACCTACAGGGACGAACCGCAAAGCTATTCCGGCCCACCGCCGGGCCTGTCGACGCGGTTGTTCCTGAAGCTGGGCGACCGGCAGCGGCGCAGCTTCGCGGCCCTGATCTACGCCGCCTCGTCCGCCTGGCACGCGCAGTCCAGCACGACGCTGCTGCTGCACGATGCCACGGGCGCGGTGATCGCCGAGCGGCCGCTCGAGATCGCCTGCTCCGGCAGCGCGCTGGTGTTTCCGCACGAGGCGTTCGGCGACGACCTGCTCGCGCAGGCGGGATCGGGCGGCTACGTCATCATCCGCGACGCGACCTGCCGGCTATTCGGCTATCACGGGCTGATGGAGGAGAACGGGGCGTTCTCGCTCGACCACATGTTCGGGTTCTGACGGCGCCTGCAAAGGGCGTCTCCATCGCCGCTTGCGTACGCGGCGCTCGACCCGTAGCACGTACGTTATGTTCGATCTGCCAAAAACGAGCGCGAACTATGTGCCGCTCTCGCCGCTGAGCTTCATTCGCCGCACCGCCGAGGTGTTCCCCGACCGGGTCGCGATCGTGCATGGCGCGGTCAGGCAGAGCTGGGCGGAGACCTACGCGCGGTGCCGGCGGTTGGCGTCGGCGCTGTCGCAGCACGTGCAGCCGGGTCAGGTGGTCGCGGCGATGCTGCCGAATACGCCGGCGATGGTGGAGGCGCATTTCGGCGTGCCGATGGCTGGCGCGGTGCTGAACGCGCTCAACGTCCGGCTCGACGCGGAGACGATCGCGTTCATCCTCGGGCACGGTGAAGCCCGGGTCGTGCTGGTCGACCGCGAGTTCGCCGGCGTGGTCGGCCGCGCGCTCGCGCTGATGGCGGGCCCGCTTCCGGTGGTGATCGACGTCGAGGACGTGCTGGCCCCGCCGGGTGAGCGCATCGGCGTGATGACCTACGAGGCGCTGCTCGAGGGCGGCGACCCCGCATTCGCCTGGGCCATGCCCGGCGACGAGTGGGACGCGATCGCGCTGAACTACACGTCGGGCACGACCGGCAATCCGAAGGGCGTCGTCTACCATCACCGCGGCGCCTACATGAACGCGGTCGGCAACGTGCTGACCTGGGCGCTGCCGCACCACCCGGTCTATCTGTGGACGCTGCCGATGTTCCACTGCAACGGCTGGTGCTTCCCGTGGACGGTGGCGGCGATGGCGGGGACCAATGTGTGCCTGCGCCGGGTCGAGGCGACGGCGATTCTGGACGCGATCGAGCGGCACGGCGTGACCCATATGTGCGGCGCGCCGATCATCATGGGCGCGATCGTCAATCATCCGGGCGTGCAGGCGCCGGCGCGGACGGTGCGGATGATGACGGCCGGCGCCGCCCCGCCGGCCGCCGTGCTCGAAGGCATGGAACGGCTTGGCTTCGACGTCACCCATGTCTATGGCCTGACCGAGGTGTATGGCCCGGCCACCGTGTGCGCCTGGCACGAGGAGTGGGACGGCCTGCCGACCGAGCAGCGCGCTGCGATCAAGGCGCGGCAGGGCGTGGTCTACCCAGTGCAGGAGGAGGTCATCGTGGCCGACCCGGCAACGCTCGCGCCGGTGCCGCGCGACGGCCGGACGATGGGCGAGATCCTGATGCGCGGCAACATCACCATGAAGGGCTATCTGAAGAACCCGGCCGCCACCGACGAGGCCTTCGCCGGCGGCTGGTTCCACACCGGCGACCTCGCGGTCTGGCATCCGGACGGCTACGTCGAGATCCGCGACCGCTCCAAGGACATCATCATCAGCGGCGGCGAGAACATCTCGACCATCGAGGTCGAGGACGTGCTGTATCGCCATCCGGCGGTGCTGGAAGCCGCCGTGGTGGCGCGGCCCGATCCGAAATGGGGCGAGACGCCCTGCGCCTTCGTGACCTTGCGGCCCGGCGCGCAGGCGAGCGACAAGGAGATCATCGCGTTCTGCCGCGAGCGCATGGCGCACTTCAAGGCGCCGCGCACCGTGGTATTCGGCCCGTTGCCGAAAACGAGCACCGGGAAAATGCAAAAATTCATGCTGCGCGAGCAAGCGCGGCAGTTGGAGGGATGAGATGCCGCAACCCGATCACGTGACCGCGCTGGACGACGCCGACGAGAGCACGCTGCCCGAGGACCTGCAGCCCTATTTCCAGAAATGCCGCGACAAACTGGGCTTCGTGCCGAACGTGCTGCGCGCCTGGCTGCTGCGTCCGGAGAAGCTGCGCAATTTCATCCGCATGTACGACGAGCTGATGCTGGGCGCGTCCGGACTGTCCAAGCTCGAGCGCGAGATGATCGCGGTTGCCGTCTCGTCGTGGAATCGCTGCTACTACTGCCTGGTCGCGCACGGGGCCGCGGTGCGCAAGCTGTCCGACGATCCGCAATTGGGCGAGATGCTGGCGTTCAACTACCGCGTCGCCGAGTTGCCGACCCGGCAGCGGGCCATGCTCGACTTCGCCGTCAAGCTCACCGCCGCGCCGCACGAGATCGCCGATGCCGACCGCGACGAACTGAGCCAGCACGGCTTCAGCGACGCCGACGTGTTCGACATCGCCGAGGTGGCCGGCTTCTTCAACTACACCAACCGGGTCGCCCACGCGCTCGACATGATGCCGAACCCGGAATACCACGCGCTCGGGCGCAAGCCGGCGTGACCTACCGCTTGATGAAGTCGATGAACGCCCGCAGCGGCGCGGGGACGAGGCGCCGGCCCGAGTAGTAGAGGAACGGGCCGGAGAAGCGCGGCCAGGGTTCGAGCACGCCTGCCTCCGTCAGCAGATGATAGGCGTTGCTGTAGTCGTCAGGTTCAACCCCAAGCTCGCGCACACCGTGCAGCTCGGTGGCAGCGTCATTGACAAAGGTGGTCCGGCCACTTGCATCCGCGACGATGACGCCCTCGACGAGTTGGCCAAGAATTGCGGAACGCTCCGCCGCGAGCGCCTCAGCCGCGGCGCGCGCGTAGGCAGCGGTTGAGATGCTACGGATGGCGGCGTCATGCTCGACCGTGCGGTCGCGCAGGATCTTCAGATCGCCGAGGTGCGCGCCGTCCTTGGCCAGCAACGGCATCATCTCGCCGCTCGCCCCAGGCATGATCGACCCTCCGCCCGGTCCTCGGGCGTGAAGATCTGGTCGATCGGCTCGCCCCTCACTGCTTCGGCAGACCAGCCGAGGATGCGCTCGGCGCCCGAGTTCCTTCATGGTGGACCATGTGTCCTGCGCCCGCTATGATCTGCAACACGATGCCTTTGACGGCTGCGGCGAGTTGCTCGGCGCGACGCTTGAACGCGATCTTGTCGGCCTCACCCGCCATGATAGTGCACATTGCCGAGATCCTTGACCCGGGCGGCCTGCAGCGCCGGGTCGTCGCCGGCTTACAGCAATGCGCGCGACCGAGCGGGATAAGCGGCGCAGCGTCAAGACCACCGGACCATTCGCTAAGATGTTGCCTGGATCACTCGATGGGGACTAGTCACGCCAGCGAGGACGAACCAAGCTGAGGCACGTGTCCCGCTTCCGAAGTCACTCCGTTCGCAGGATCGTTGTCTGGACCCCGATTGCAAGCATCTTGTCGACAAGTGCCGTCGGACCAGACACTAGAAAATAGATATCAAGGGGGAGGCAGATGAATAGGTTTAAGACGATTTGCATGATGGCAATGCTGGCAACCGGCATCGCCTCGGCTAGTCCGGCGAACGCGCAGGCAACCATCGTGATCAAGTTCAGCCATGTGGTGACCGATGCGGCACCCAAGGGCAAGGCGGCCATACGCTTCAAGGAATTGGCCGAAAAATACACCGACGGTCGCGTGAAGGTCGAAGTCTATCCGAACTCGACGCTCTACAAGGATGCCGAGGAGATGCAGGCGCTGCAGCTGGGCGCGGTGCAGATGCTGGCGCCTTCGACCGCAAAATTCTCCACGCTGGGCGTCAAGGAATTCGAGGTTCTCGACCTGCCTTTCCTGTTCAAGGACCAGCAAACGTACGACAAGGTCATCACCGGCAAGCTTGGCCGCGACCTGATGGCCAAACTGGATGGTAAAGGCGTCAAAGGACTATCGTTCTGGGACAACGGCTTCTACGTCATCTCGGCCAACAAGCCGCTCATCGCGCCGAACGACTTGCGCGGCCTGAAAATCCGCATCTCCGGCTCCAAGATCGACGAGATGAGCCTGCGCTCGCTCGGTGCACTGCCGCAGATCATGGCATTCTCGGAACTCTATCAGGCGTTGCAGAGCGGCGTGGTCGATGGCGCACAGAACACACCATCGAACTACACGACGCAGAAGTTGAACGAGGTTCAGACCAACATCACCAATCTGCGCCACGTGCATTTGCAATACGCCGTGGTCGTCAACAAGCCCTTCTGGGAGGGCTTGCCTGCCGATATACGGACCAAGCTCGAGCAGGCGATGGCTGAAGCGACCACCTACAACAACGACAACTCGCAGGAAGACAACCGCAAGGCACTGGAAGCCATCAAACAGACCGGCAAGACCAACATCCACGATCCGACCCCGGACGAAATGAAAGTGTGGAAAGCGGCGATGCTGCCGATCTATAAGCAGGCAGCTTCGCGGATCGGTCAGCCGATCATCGATGAGGCGGTCGAGCAAGCCGGCGTCGACGTCAAGTAACCGAACGAAGTCAACGAGCATCGTCGCCAATCAGGATCATTCTAATGTTCTACAAAATCCTTGATCGGCTAGAGGAGACGATCATCTCGCTCCTCATCGCTGGGGCGACGGTGCTCATCTTCCTCGCCGTCCTGCATCGGTATGGCAGCACCGTTCCGTTTTTGTTCCCATACCTCCACTTGATCGACATGACGTGGGCGCAGGAACTTTGCATCTACATGTTCGTCTGGATGGCAAAGTTCGGCGCGGCCTACGGCGTGAGGCGGGGCGTGCACGTTGGCGTGGATGTGCTCGTCAACCGCCTGGGATTTAACCAGCGAAGCAAGGTGATTCTGTTCGGCCTCATGGGCGGGGCTGTCTTCACCGGCTTGATCGCCTGCCTCGGCGGCTCCTTCGTCTACGAGCAATCGCAGTTCGACACACTCTCGAACGATCTCGAAGCTCCGATGTGGGTCGTGTATCTCGCCATTCCGCTGGGCTCCGGCCTGATGTGCTTCCGCTTCCTCCAGGTCGCTTGGACGTTCTGGCGCACCGGCAATGTCCCGCATGCGGACGTCCACGTCGAAGGTATCGAGGAGCCGAGTCCTGCCCTGCACCCGCAAGGGGCCGAGGCGGAGGCGCGAGCATGAGCGCCGCTGTTCAACCCGAGACCGCCATCCCGCCGGATCGAGGCGCGGTCTCCGCGACCGTCATCATCGTCGCCCCGCTGGTGTTCCTGGCGATCTGCCTATTGTCGAAATTCGGCGTGATCGTGGTCCCGGACGGTCTGCGCGGGCTGATCATCGCCGGGCTGCTCATTTCCCTGTTCGTCACAGGCATGCCGATCTCGATCGCGCTCGGCCTGTCGGTCATGACGTTCATGTTTACGATGACGACCGTGCCGATCGTGACCGTGTCGCTCAAATTGTTCACCGGCATCGAGAAGTTCGAGATCATGTCGATCCCGTTCTTCATCCTGGCAGGCAATTTCCTGACGACCGGCGGCGTGGCGAAGCGGATGATCCATTTCGCCACCACCTTGATCGGTCACTGGTACGGCGGCCTCGGCTTGGCCGGCGTCATTTCCTGCGCGCTGTTTGCCGCCATCTCGGGCTCGTCTGTCGCGACCGTGGTCGCGATCGGATCCATCCTGCTGCCGGCCATGGTGGCGCAGGGCTATCCGAAGCGGTTCGGTGCCGGTGTGATCGCGACCTCCGGTGCCCTGGGCATCCTGTTCCCGCCCTCGATCAACCTCGTCATCTACTCCGTCGCCACCAGCGGGATGAACCCGATCGGGCCCGACGGCCGGGCCGTCAGCTCCGCCTCGATCGGACAGTTGTTCATTGCTGGCGTCGTGCCCGGCATCTGCCTCGCCATCCTGCTCGGCGCGATGACGTTCTATCAGGCTTACAAGCACGACTATCCGCGCCTTCCGCGCGCCACCTGGGGTGAGCGCGGGCGCGCGTTCCTCGACAGCTTCTGGGGCCTGTTCCTCATCGTCATCGTGATCGGCGGCATCTACGCCGGCGCCTTCACGCCGACCGAGGCGGCGGCCATGGCCGCGGTCTACTCGTTCATCGTCGCCGTCTTCGTCTACAAGGATCTCAAGCTCAGCGACGTGCCAGGCGTCCTGCTGAACAGCGCCGCGATGAGCTCGATGATCCTCTACATCGTCACCAACGCGGTGCTGTTCTCCTTCCTGATGGTCTCCGAGCAGATCCCGCAATCGTTGGCCGCCTGGATGAGCGGCCAGGGGTTCGGCATCGTCGGCTTCCTGCTGCTGTGCAACATCATCCTGCTCGCCGCCGGCAACGTCATGGACCCCTCGGCGATCGTGCTGATCTTTGCCCCGATCTTGTTCCCGGTCGCGGTGCGGCTCGGGGTCAATCCCATCCACTTCGGTATCATGATGGCCGTGAACATGGAGATCGGGCTGTGCCATCCGCCGGTCGGCCTGAACCTCTATGTCGCATCCGGCATCACCAAGATGGGCATCAGCGAGCTCACCGTGTCGGTGCTGCCATGGCTGCTGGTCATGCTCGGTTTCCTCGTCGTCATTACCTACTGGCCGGGCTTGACGCTGTTCGTGCCGCATCTACTGGGCATGCGCTGAGCCTCGGGCGGACATTGACAAAGGCAGCGGAGCGGCATGGAACCGGTTCGCTGCAATCTATGACGGAGTCAGCCCATGCACGACCTTCGACTGATCCCTTGTATCTTGATGCGCGGCGGAACGTCGAAGGGACCCTACTTCAAGAGTGAGGACCTGCCCGGTGACGTCGCCGAGCGCGACCGCGTCCTGCTGGCCGTGATGGGCTCGCCCGACATCCGCCAGATCGACGGCCTCGGGGGCGCCGACACGTTGACCAGCAAGGTCGCCATCGTCTCCAAATCGCAGCGACCCGGCGTCGACGTCGATTACCTGTTCGCCCAAGTCGACATCAACCGCGCCATCGTGGACACCTCGCCATCTTGCGGCAACATGCTCTCCGGTGTGGGCCCATTCGCGATCGAGACCGGAATGGTGCCGGCACAAGGCGATACCACGTCGGTGGTCGTCTTCGATGTCAATACCAGCAGCCGGATCGAGGCGGTGGTGCAAACGCCGGACGGCCATGTGACCTATGCCGGCAATGCACGGATCGATGGCGTGCCGGGTGTCGCAGCGCCTGTGGTTCTGAATTTCCTCGATGCGCTCGGCGCCAAGACGGGGAAGATGCTGCCGACCGGCCACGCGCTGGAGACGATCGACGGCATCGAGGTCTCGTGCCTCGACGTGTGCATGCCGATGGTCATGATGCGCGCCACCGACCTCGGCCTGTCGGGCATCGAGGGCCGAGCCGAGATCGATGGGAACGCCGCCCTGCTCGCTCGGATCGAGGCAATCCGCATGGAGGCTGGCCGTCGCATGGGCTTCGGCGACGTGAGTGACAAGGTGATCCCGAAGGTCGGATTGCTGTCGCCGCCCCGCGGCACCGGCGCCATCACGTCGCGTTACCTGACGCCGCACAAATTACACGCGGCCCATGCCGTGACCGGGGCCGTCTGCGTCGCGACCGCCTGTCTCCTCGAAGGATCGGTGGCCTACGATATGGCGGTGCGGCCCGAGGGCAACCCGTGCACGATCTGGATCGAGCATCCGTCGGGGATGGTCGATGTGCGCATGGACACGTCCGGCTCGGGCGCCGACTTGCAGGTGCATCGGGCTGGTATCCTGAGGACCTGCCGTCCCATCATGCAGGGCCAGGTTTTCGTTCCTCGCCAACTCCGATAGGGCGCCTGCTTCGAGCAGCGTTCAGCGGCGGCTGGCACAGTCGGACGACGGACGTAGACCAGGACAAATGAGGAGCGAGCCATGCATCGTAGAACTCTGCCTGCCGCAGCCATTGCTGCTGCCGCGCTGATCGTCGACCGGCCCGCCCGGGCCGAGCCGGAAACGGCCGTCTCGCTCGCCTCATGGGGCAGCTTCCATGTCGGCGGAAGGCTGGTCGAATTAAGTGGCAAGCCGGTGCGCGACGTCGTTTTTACCCCTGGGGGCGTCCCGGCGAAGGTGGACCCGAACGGGACATACATGGCGTTTGCCATGTATGCCCAATACATGATCCCAACGAAGCCCCGTGCCAAAGCGCCCTTGCTGATGTGGCACGGGGGAGGCTTGACCGGCGTCACGTGGGAAACCACCCCGGACGGTCGCGAAGGCTTTCAGAACTACTTCCTCCGTCGCGGCTGGCCAGTTTACGTGTCCGATGCGGTCGAGCGCGGCCGATCCGGCTGGTCGATGTATCCGGACATCACTCCAGGCGAACCGGTCTTCCTCACCGTAGCGAACCCGTACGAGCGCTTCAGGATCGGCAACGGCCCCGGAAGCTACGAGCGGGGTACGACCCTCCCCGGCTGCCAGTTTCCGGCCGACAAGGAGAGCTATCTGCAATTCACCAAGCAGAACGTGCCACGATGGACCACGACCGATGACATGATCATCGCGGCCTACATCGCGCTGCTTGAGAAGGTCGGCCCCAGCGTGGTGATGATCCATAGCCAGGCCGGATTGTTCGGCTGGAAGGTGGCGCAGGCGCGGCCGGACCTGGTGCGCGCCCTCGTTCTGCTCGAGCCAGCCGCAGTCGGCGACAAGGCCCAGGTGACTGCGCTCAAGGACATTCCGCAACTCGTCGTCTACGGCGACAACATCTCGGCCGATTCACGTTGGCCGATCATCCGCGCCCGCGGCGTCGAGTTTGCCGAGTTGGTGCGACGCGCTGGCGGCAGCGTCGATGTGGTCGACCTTCCCGAACGCGGCATCCGCGGCAACAGCCACATGATGATGATGGACCACAACAATCTCGAAGTGGCCGGGTTGATTCAGGACTGGTTGACTGCCAAAGGGCTCTGGGCTTAGTCCGCCTTCTGCAGCGGTGACCATGAAGCCCGCGCGATCGAGCGCTTCGGACGCCTATGATAAGCTGCTCGCCGCCATCGAGGAGGGCGGGCTGCCTTCGGGCACGCGCCTGCGCGAGAACGAACTGGCCGAGCAGCTCGCCATCAGCCGCACCCCGGTTCGCGAGGCGCTCAAGCGTCTTGAGTTGCAGGGCCTGGTCGTGCACGAGCCACACCACGGCGCCGTCGTCGCATCCCTCCACTATGGGCAGGTCGCCGAGCTCTATCTGTTGCGCGAGGTGCTCGAGGGCACGGCCGCTCGGCTGGCCGCACAGCACGCCACGGCCGTCGAGATCGGCGTGCTCGAACGGATGGTCGCGGCCGACCGGGCCCTGGTCGCAAGCCCCGACCGGCTGGCGCGGAGCAATCGACAGTTCCACCAGCAGATCCGCGACAGCTCGCGCAACCGCTATCTCGGCACCGCGCTCGAGAACCTCCGCCTCTCCCTCGCGCTGCTGGCCGGCACCACGCTGAGCGCGCCGGGCCGCGCCGAAACGTCGGTCACCGAGCACGCGGCGATCGTCGCCTCCATCGCCGCCCGCGACCCGGCCGGCGCCGAACAAGCCGCTCGCCACCACATCCTCGAAGCGTTCCGCACCCGGGTGGAGCTGGGCCGCTTGACACCGGGCGACGACTGACCGAGAGTTGTATCCAAGCGGATACAACTAGGGGCGTCATGGCCGACCCAGCGCTGATCTACGATGTCTTGGTGATCGGCGGCGGCAACGCAGCCCTCACCGCAGCGATCACAGCACGCGAGGCGGGAGCGACGGTGCTGGTGCTGGAACACGCGCCCAAGCCGATGCGAGGCGGCAACAGCCGGCACACTCGCAACCTGCGCGCCATGCACACCGCGCCGACATCGGTTCTGACCGAGCAATACCTCGAGGACGAATACTGGGACGACCTGCTGCGCGTCACCGGCGGCCAGACCGACGAGCATCTCGCCCGCCTGACCATCCGCGCCACGCAGGACGCGCTGCCCTTCATGGAGCGGTGCGGCGTCCGCTTTCAGCCGTCCCTGACCGGCACGCTCAACCTGTCGCGTACTAACGCCTTCTTCCTTGGCGGCGGCAAGGCGCTGCTCAACGCCTACTACGCCGCCGCCGCACGGCTCGGCGTAGCCGTCCTCTACGACACCGAAGTGACCGGAATTTCACTCGACGACGGCTTCGTCCGCAAGCTCACGGTCACCAGCAAGGGCTTCCCGCTCGAGGTCCGCGCCAAGGTCGTCATCGCATCCTCCGGCGGATTCCAGGCCAATATCGAGTGGTTGAAACAGGGCTGGGGCGAGGCGGCCGAGAATTTCCTCATCCGCGGCACGCCCTATGCCAAGGGCGTTGTGCTCAAGAGCCTCCTGGGCCAGGGCGTCGCCTCCGTCGGTGACCCGACCCAGTGTCATGCCGTCGCCATCGACGGCCGCTCGCCCAAATTCGACGGCGGCATCGCGACCCGGCTCGACTGCGTGCCGTTCTCGGTCGTGGTCAACAAACACGGCGATCGCTTCTACGACGAAGGTCAGGACGTCTGGCCCAAGCGCTACGCCATCTGGGGCCGCCTCGTCGCGCAGCAGCCGGACCAGGTCGCCTACAGCATCATCGATAGCCGCAGCGAGCGCTTGTTCATGCCCTCCGTGTTCCCTGCCATCAAGGCAGCCTCGATCGGCGAGCTCGCCGCAAAGCTCGGCCTCGACCCGGCGGCAATCGAAGACACCATCTCCCGCTTCAACGCGGCCTGCCAGCCCGGCGCCTTCGACAGCTCGGGCCTGGACGGCGTCCATACCGAGGGATTGGATCCACCCAAGACCAACTGGGCCCGCCCGATCGCCGAGCCGCCCTTCATCGGCTACCCGCTGCGACCCGGCATTACCTTCACCTATCTGGGCGTGAAGGTGAACGATCGGGCACAGGTCATCATGGACGACGGCCGGCCCGCCGCCAACCTGTTCGCCTCCGGCGAGATCATGGCGGGCAGCATTCTCGGCCAGGGGTACCTCGCCGGATTTGGGATGGCGATCGGCACCGTTTTCGGGCGCATCGCCGGACAGGAGGCAGCCAAGCGTGCAAACAATTGATCTGACCGGGCTTGCCGAGGGCGAGCCGCTCGCGGACGAGACGCCCGCCATGGTGGAGGCGCGCCGGGCCATGGAGGTCTGCAACGCCTGCCGCTATTGCGAGGGCTTCTGCGCCGTCTTCCCCGCGATGGAACTGCGACGCGAGTTCGCCCAAGGCGACCTCAACTATCTGGCCAATCTCTGCCACTCCTGCCGCGGCTGCTACTACGCCTGCCAATACGCGCCGCCGCACGAATTCGGTATCAACGTGCCCCGCGTCCTGGCCGAGGTCCGGGCTGAGAGCTACGCCAAATACGCCTGGCCCGGGCCGTTCGCGAAGCTCTACGAGCGCAACGGGCTCATCATGGCGCTGGCCATGGCGGTCGGCGTAAGCGGCGTGCTGCTGCTGACGATACTGCTGCAGCGCCACGCCGTGCTGTTCGCGCCCCAACCGGTCGTCCCCGGGCGAGGCTTTTACAACGTCGTGCCCTACGGGGTGATGGTGACGGTCGCCTCGGTCGCCTTCCTGTTCTCGATCCTGGCGCTCGGCATCGGCTTCGCCCGCTTCTGGACCGACACCGGCGGACGGGCCGCCGAGCTCACCCAGGGCCGGCCGCTCTGGCAGGCGTTCCGCGACGCGGCGACGCTGCGCTATCTCGGCGGCGGCGGTCATGGCTGCAACGACCGTGACGAGAGCTTCTCAAGCCAGCGGCGCTGGTTTCACCACGCCATGGCCTACGGCTTTCTGCTGTGCTTCGCCTCCACCTCCACGGCCACGATCTTCGACCATTTCCTCGGCTGGCCCGCGCCTTACGTGTTCTGGAGCCTGCCTGTGCTCCTCGGCACCGTGGGCGGCTTCGGTCTGATCGGCGGCACGGCCGGGCTGTTCTGGCTGAAGCTGGCCGGCGATCACGAGCCGCAAGCCGCCAAGCTGCTCGGTGCTGATGCCGGGTTGTTGTTGTTGTTGATGCTGATCGGCGTGACTGGGCTGCTGCTGCTCTCGGTTCGGGCGACAGGGGCGATGGGCACCGTGCTCGCGGTCCATCTCGGCTTGGTTTTGGCGTTTTTCGTGACGATGCCTTACAGCAAGTTTGTTCATGGACTGTATCGGACCGGCGCGCTGATCCGTCACGCCATCGAGCGGCCTGGCGCCAGCGACCCGAAGCCGGTCATCGTCATGCCCGACAAAAAGGGCCGCTGAACGAGCAGCAAGCGCCCAAAGACAGCGTGTTGCACAGACCAGACCAGTAGCGCTGCAGGATGGGCCGACGTAGGAAGCGGGCCGCTCTGATCCTGGATGCCCTCCTTGCCCTTGAAGCTGAACCAAGCCCGCCGCCGCCACACTCCTCGCCAGCGGCACCAGGTCATGAACTGGCCGGCGTAGTCTCGCCCAGGCCGATCTCCGGCGCTGCCCGCGCCAGTCTCAGGCTTGACGGCGAGATAGATCAGTAAGCGCAGCGAGCGAAACGCATCCTACTTCTCCAAATCCTCACGAGTGAGATCCAGGTCTTCAGGATCGTGGAATGCGGTGAAACGCTATCGTGTCGTGTGAGGGCAGCGTGAGCGACCCGATTTCCGCCATTACCGAGGCGGCTGCAACGGGCGAGACCGCCGCGCTTTTTGCCGATACCCGCCAGGTTCTAGGGGTCGATGTCGTCAATCTGATCTGGCGTCATCTCGCAACGATCGACGGGGCATTGTTGTGGGCGTGGGGCGCACTGCGGCCGCTCTACGTTGACAGGACAGTGCGCCGTGAAGCGTTGGCGCTGCATAGCGATCTGGCACTACCCATGAGCATCATTCCAACAGACGTGTTTACCAATCTGGGCCTTCGACGGGACGATCTGATCGCGATCCGGAATGTTCTAGCGGCTTATGACCACACCAATGCTATGGCGATGGTGGATTGTCCGCGTTGCGCGCGTATCTAGACGGGCATGCACGATGGGATGCCAAGCCCGTTGAAGCACGCACCGCCATCTCGCCCTCGATAGCGAGGCTTGCGTGCGCCTGCGCCTCGATCGCGACCCCGCGGGCGAAGCTCGCTCCGGAACAGCCGACCGCTGATGGGTCCCGTCATGCCGAATTGCGCGGTCGTCCCCGGCCCGGTGCAATGGGGGCGAGCAGGTCGACCTCAATCATGGCCCTGATCTCGTCTTCGGACGTGCCTCTAGTCGGCCTGCGCGCACGCCGCCGGCGTTATTGATCAGCACGTCTAGGCCGCCCAGCCGGTCGCGCGCGGCGGCGAGGGTCGCGGCGCGGCCCTCCGCCGTGGCAGCGTCGGTGGCGAGGCCGTGCGCCTCGATTCCGGCATCCGTCAGTTGCTTGACGGCAGCCTGCAGCGGCCCGGGCCGCCGGGCTGTGAGCAGCAGCCGGGCGCCCTTGGCGCCGAGTGCCTGCGCGGTGGCCAAGCCGATGCCGCTGGACCCACCTGTGACGAGAATGCGCTTGCCACGAACGTTCATGACGACAGCCCTATGCCGCGGCCGGCGGATAGTTGGACGGGTACAGGTGCCGCTTTGCTTCGTCGTCCTGGACCTTCTTGAATTCGTGGTCCGTGCCGACCTTGCGCGCCCGGGCGGCGGCGGGGCGGGCGTCGATGGACTTGAACCAGCGTTCGACGTTGGGGAACGGCGCCAACGGGGTCTCGTCGCCCCAGAACACGAAGGCGGCGCGGTCCACCCAGCCCCAACCGGACATGTCGGCGATGCTGTACTCGCCCAGAATGAACTCGCGCCCCTGCAGGTGATCGTCCAGCACTTGGTAGTGCCGCGCGGCCTCGCGGCGGTAGCGGTTGATGGCGTAGGGCAGCTTCTCCGGCGCGGCGCGTTGGAAGTGCACGGACTGGCCGGAATACGGGCCGAGGCCGCTGGAGATGAAGAACAACCAGGACAGCAACTCGCCGCGCTCGGCGGCGGAACCGCCGAATTGGCCCGACTTATCGGCGAGGTAGAGCAGGATGGCGCTGCTGTCGAAAACGCGCGTCTCGGCTCCGCCGGCACCCTCGGTGTCGATCATGGCGGGCAGCTTGCCATTCGGATTGACGGCGCGGAACGCGGCGGCGTGCTGCTCGCCCTTCATCGTGTCGACCGGGACAATTTGATACGGCATCCCGGTTTCTTCCAGGAAGAGCGCGACCTTGGCGGGGTTGGGCGTGGGGTGGAAATAGAGGCGGATCATGGGGGTTCCTCGCGATGAGCGGCCGGGTCCCTGCGCCGCATGTTTTAGAGCGGCCGAACTAATACTTGCGGTGCGGCGCGCTGTCCAGCCACGCCCGCGCCGCCGGCCAAAGGGCTAATGCCGCTGCGCCCAGCGCGGCGACGAGCCCAGCGGCGAAGATCGGGACGTGGGTGCCGGATGCGGTGAACAGCCAGGCCAGGAAGAATCCGGTGGCCGCCTGAGCCGCGCCCCAGGACGCGGTGCAGGCTCGCCAGAGCCGGGGTGAAGCGTCGCCGGCCAGTTCCTTCGCCCGGATCAGCGCCAGGGCGCTCACCCCGCCCGCCGTACCGCCGCCGCAGACGGAGGATGCCAGCAACGCGGGCGTGGTGGTGGCCAGCAGCGGGAGCAGGAGGGCTGCCATCTGGACCACGGTGAGTACCGCCAGCGCCGCTTGGGTGCCGATGCGGTCCGCCAACCGGCCGAACACCGACGGGCAGCACGCCACGGCGAGGCCATACAGGAACCAGAACTCATCGGCCGCCACCGCGCCATGGCCTAGGCCGCGGGCGATGAAGTCCGGCCACCAGACCATGTGCGACGTGGCGGCAACCGCGGACAGACCATAGATGCCAAGGAGGCGCCGTACGCCCGGCCGAGCTTCGCGTCGGATTTGGGCTGGAGGCGGTTGCGGGTTCCGGGCCACGCCCTGTGGCGCGCCCGTCGAGGGCCACAGCCGCCAGGAGGCAACCGCCAGCACCAACGCCGTCGCTGCCAGCGCCAGCCATGCCGCCGGCAGCCCGAACGGCACCAACGCCGGCACCAGCACCGCGCCCGCCATGATGCCGATGCCGACGCCGGAGAACAGCAGCCCGGCCGCCACCCCATGCAGCCGGACCGGCACTGCCGCCTGAACCGCCGGGCCTGCCAATCCCATCAGCAGCCCGCCGAGCAAACCCGACAGCACGCGCCACGGCAGGAACCAGGCCAGGTCGCCGCGCCACGCGCACAGGGCGAAGCTGACCGATGCGAGCAGCATCGCTCCCCGTAGCGTGCTGAGCAGGCCGAGGCGCCGGGCCACCCATCCCGCGCCCAGCGCACCGACCAGGTAACCCGCCAGGTTCGCCGCCCCCAGCACACCGGCCGCCCCGCCCGACAGCCACCCCGCCCGCACCATCTCCGGCAGCAGCGGCGCATACGCAAAGCGCGACAGCCCGACCCCCACCAGCGTCGCGCACAGACCCGCCAGCATGGTGCCGGCCGATCCCGCCCGAACCGCCGCCGTCACGATGCGCCTCGCGGCTTGAGGCCGGTTCGGTTGCGTGTCATTGGTCGCCTTGCTGTTTTAGTACTGCCGCTCTAAATCTACTTTGCCTGCGGGACAACCCGTGGCGGCACGATGCGACGGAGCAGGCGGGACGACGAGCGATGGCGCGGCCGAGAGAGTTCGAAGAGAAGGTCGTGTTGAACGCGGCGATGAACCGCTTCTGGGCCCAGGGCTACGAGCTGACCTCCGTCCGCGACCTGGCCGCGAGCATGGGCATCACCGGCGCCAGCCTTTACAATGCGTTTGGGGACAAGCGGTCGCTGTATCGCCGGGCGCTGGGCCATTATGTCGAGCGCAGCGTGCGGGACCGGATTGTCCGCCTGAGCGAGTTGCCGCCGCTTCCGGCCGTGCAGGCGTTTTTCGACGAGATCATCGAGCGGTCGAGTGACGATGCAGAATGCCGCGGCTGCCTGCTTGTGAACGCGGCGATGGAGATGACACCCGACGACGCCGAGTTCCGTGCAGTCATCACCCAGGACGTGAGCGCCATCAGGGCGTTCTTCCACCGCTGCGTCACGGCGGGGCAGAAGGATGGGACCATCACCGGGTTGCAATCGGCGGAAGCGTTGGCGGCGCTTCTGCTGAGCACGCTGCTCGGCCTCCGGGTCATGGCGCGCACGCATCGAGAGCGCGACGTGTTGGAAGCGCCGGTGAAAGCGGTGATCGGCCTGTTGATGCAATCGAGACCGGAGTCCCCGGCCGGAACGACATAGATGCAGACCGACCCGGAAGCGCTCGTCCGGAACAGTTCGACATTTCCGCTCATCCTGCGCGCCTTGTCGCTGTCGATGGGCGCGGCGATCGCGCTCGGCATCGCCCGGTTCTCCTACGCGCTGCTGCTGCCGCCGATGAAGGCAGACCTGCACTGGACGTTCGCGCAGGCCGGCGCGCTCAATACCAGTATCGGGGTCGGCTATCTGATCGGCGCGCTGGTCTTCCCGCTGGTCGCGCGGCATGTGCCCACCAACCGCCTTTTCCTGGGCGGCTGCGTGCTGACGAGCGCGTGCATGGCGGTGCCCGGCCTCGTTGACGGGTTCGACGCTCTGATCGCGCAGCGGGCGGCTTGCGGCTTGTTCAGCGCCATCATTTTTGTCAGTGGCGGCATTCTGGCATCACGGTTGGCGGCATCGGACACGCAACATTCGGGCCTCGTGCTCGGCCTGTTCTATGGCGGCGTAGGGTTAGGCATCGCCCTGTCCGCGTTGACGGTTCCGGCCATGCTGGGCGGCGGCGGCGGCCATGGCTGGCAGGCCTCATGGGTGGGGCTCGGCGTCATTTCCGCCCTGTGCACGGCATTGGCTTGGCCGGTGG
>JAABUK010005542.1_pt1 | contig 19509 bp, 15 predicted proteins | sample 5559141 | NCBI WGS metagenome assembly JAABUK01 (sample SAMN10711869, study PRJNA513367) | rock metagenome | isolation source: Antarctica rocks | place: Antarctica: Victoria Land, Pudding Butte nord | collected 2016-01-03 | reverse complement strand
ATTTGACGCCATTTGGAGGTATATTGGTGGAGATTTGAGGGTTTGAAGATAGAGGGTGGTTGGGTGGGTCGGAGAAAAAACTGTCCCGTTTTGTGGGGTGTCCCGCTTTGTGGTGTGGCCCGTTACTAGAGCTTGTGCGATGGGAGACGACAACTACGTCTAACGCCGCCATATGTATGGACGACAAAGCAGTTTTTAGACTGCCTGATTTGTTGTTCTCTAACGAGATGGTGAGAAGACATCCACCATTTCGATGGCTTCGAGAAAGGCTTCTAGATTCACTAAAGCATAGGAAGCTGGCCTAGGCTCCCATATCATCGATGGACGATGCTCAACGCGAGCCTTCAGACGTAGTTACATCCGCGAAGATACTTGACGTGTGAGTTCTTCGGGGCTGATGAAAGATGGAGACTGAAGACAAAAGCAGCGGAGCTGACTTGAAATAAACCGGAAGGATTTCCATCACTAATATAAGATATTAGAACGTCTTTACTAGGCGGGTCGCCAGCCTCTGACATCTCCAAGCATGTCATTGTATTACTCCCAAGCTCGTACTTGTAGCTGAGGCGTCCTCTACTAGAGAGCTTGCTCTTCACTTCCTTGAAAAACAGCAAGCATCTCCAGCTCTCCATTCGTGTCTTGACTTGATCTGGGAAGTCATCGCTCACCCAAACCGTCCATCCGATGGAGGTAGAAAGGTTATATAGTTCCAATTTTTGAGCTCCTGGGGTACTTGTAGCCGGTGAATTCAATTACATGGCTTCTTGTAGGCTCAAGACATCGAAACTGATCACCCTGAGTCCCTGAGCCACCGACAACATCTGCAATTGATCTGGTGGGAAATTCAAGTTCGTCGAGAACAACCATGCCAAGGGTAGTGAGGCATGTCTTCGACAATGAAGGCTGGGATCAAGAGGTCAGCCACAAAAGCAATGTGTTCAGTAGTTTACCGATTGTTTCCTGACTGGTCAGTCAACTAAGACTGGTAGTACCTCTCGGCGCAAGCCAGTCCGAGGACGCAATGGATCCAACGATCAACAATTCGAGGGGGAAGAAAGCTTGCTGAACAGTTTGAACGGGGACCTATGCACAAGCGGGTGGAGCCGCCAACGAGCGCGGCATGACAAAATTGATGCCGCATTGACGCGTGGAGCTTCCCTAGAGAAGTGGCCGAATATTTTGTCAAGTGGTCGGCCCGCAGAATGCGTGGGGGCACAAGGGATCACGAAGTATCCGTTTCCATTGGCCCTCCACCACATCTCGAGGCGGCCAGGGCTTGCATTTTACCTCACTGGCAGCTCGATTGACGACAATGGCTCGATGCCCAACCCTCCGCTATCCCTAACCAGTTCATACGCTTTCAAACACACCATCGTCCAGCGATTTTGTCGCTTCTCGTCCAATTCCTACAAAGGCACTCTCGTTCCAGTCGACAGCATCCGCGACAACGTCTCAAAGTTTGTTGTCAGATCTCGCACAACAGATCCATTCCTCAATCTCGCAATCGAAGACCACCTATTAAGAACCTCTGGCACCAACACCCACATCCTCTTCACCTACGTCAATCGGCCGTGCGTGGTAATTGGCCGCAATCAAAATCCATGGCTCGAGGCCAACCTGGTTGCTTTGAAACATGGAGTGCCCGCTCCCGCAGAAGGAAATCGAGATCTGCGGCAAGAGGTGGTGCTGGTGCGGCGGCGCTCAGGAGGGGGTACTGTCTTCCACGATGAAGGCAACCTGAACTACAGCTTCATCGTTCCAAATGACAAAGCATTCAATCGAAACAAGCACGCCGAAATGGTGGTCCAGGCCATTCGAGACACATCACCAGTGGCCGGCCTTCGAGGAGAGCAACTGCTTCCACGACATCTGTCCGAAGGGATATTAGTCAACGATCGACATGATATCGTGATGCCCGTCCGCGACGAAAGTGGAATAGCACTTGTGCATGACGCGCGAACGGTAAAAGTCAGCGGCAGTGCATATAAATTGACACGGGGTCGTGCACTGCATCACGGGACCCTGCTCTTTTCTTCCCCGAACCTGAAGAGCATTGGCAGCTATCTGCGTAGTCCTGCAAGAGGGTTTATTGATGCGAAAGGTGTGGAGAGTGTTAGGTCACCAATTGGTAATTTGAGGTACTTGAATGACCCATTGATTCGCAACGCCTTGAAGGAAGAGATTGAGCGAAGTATTGCAGACGTCTTTGATGATCGATACCCAAGTGGAAGGGCGCATTTCAGCACAGTCGACGACTCCATTACAAAAGGTCACGCAGCAATCGACGCAGGCATCACTGAACTCAGGAGTCAAGAGTGGAAGTTCCTTCAAACTCCCGCCTTCACCTTTGCAAACCAGCAGCTACCAGGTGAAAGCTTTAAGCCTGCACTACACCCAAATTCCCTTCCGCCATGTGCCAAAGTAGTTCTAAAGGTAAAGCATGGCATCATCACCGAATCCCACATATCCCTTTCAGACAGCCAAGACGTCGCCGATGCAGAAGCCCAGCAGACCCGTACGGTTTTGCAGAACAAGAAAATCCACGAAATCCACGATTGGGAACAAGTGTTTGCAGGAGCAGACAAATGGACTCACCCATCGACAGGTGCTCTCGTAGCGTGGCTTTCGGAGATGTTCCCACCGGTTCCTGGTTGAATACCGCTGGAGGCCGCGATCTGCACGAAAATTCCACCTGTGCAGCGAAGTCCAAGCAAAAGCAAGGCTTGCGAATCTGCGGAGGGCGGAGGACGCAGGAAGACCAGTAGACGGCCATCTGAACGTATTAGCTCAGTACTAAGGACAAGCAAGACGAGTTACAGCAAGCTCGTAACCTGGAATTTAAGCAGAAAGAGCTTTGGATCATTGTGCTCCAAAGGAACCAGTCCTCACGCCAACAAGTCCCCAGAGACATCCTGGGAGCAGCTGGCTTAAGTTTTACACACAATCGATACAAAGGGACAATGCCTGCTCGAAGTATACTCAAAAGAACAAAGATATGCCAACAGGATTCTACTTGACTTCTCAATACGGTGGAAGCAACTCGATCCACTCGTACCCTTCAGATGCCGAAGAAATCCGGAAGCGCGTCTCTGACACCTCATCGCTTGATCTGGGTTTCCAGTATCATGGCAAACTAACAAGCTCTGAAATAATAGGAATTCATACGTCAAACTTCTGGAAACAAAACCCCACACAGGGAGATTTCAATTTCCAAGACCCTACTCAAGCACATGGATATCCAGACATAAAACATTCGTAAACTATTCTCGGCGACACGTTGGCTTCTCAAGTAAACAAAAACCTGAACTGCTACTCCAACACCCTTCGGATTGTAATTCCACGCTCTCTGAATTCTCATTGTCATAATGCCCTCCTCTGCGCACTGAAAATCTGGAGCATGCAAAATTGTAACTAGTTTAGAGAACGAGATGATGATGCCTTCTCCTTCAATAACTTTGTACATCAGAATGACTTGTCATAAGAGCGGAGTCCATCACAGTGCACTCCCAGTGCCTACAGGACACCTACAACCAGCACTTTACGAAAGTCAAAATGGAAACAGTCCATCAAACCAGCATATGCTTCTAAAACGGTGCAGCGAGAAAGCTGCGCATCCTCCGCTAAGCCTACAGCCGTACGAATGTATTAGCTTTGTACGTGTCCGTCTTTTTGGTCGAGGTGGAACTCTGGCAATTAGCGTGCTCGACGTCCATGTCGGTGTATCAAGTTATGGTTATCCCCTCCGTGCTTGGACGAGGGTGCCAAATGCCTCAATTGGCGCTGTCGATCGCTATGAGGGGTCCCAAAATGTCAATAAACGTCCATTTTCGGCCAATTGAGGCTGTTATATTCAGTGGTTGACTTTCATTCGAATAGATTAATATATCAAGAAGCTTCAGCTTAGTTTTCAACGTAATTGGCCATAAATGAGGCAGTTCTGTTGAAATATTAATATTTTTGTGTCAATTTTGCATAATCTTTTCTAATTATTGATATTCTGTAGTTGCGTAGATGAGCTGTCTCTACGCTCTGGAGGAATCAAAGTATCTCGCCTTGATCGTATCATGATTGATGGTTGAAAATTCCGATGAAAGTAGAGCTGCGGAGATCGAATGCGGCTCATAAAGCTTAGCTAATTAGGGCAAAATACGCCAATTGAGGCATCTAAGCACGGAGGGGATAGGATCGACGAATCCCGGGAGCGCACAAGCGATGCCGGCTAAGATAGTGTGACGAAGGCAATTCTTGAACACACCACAGAGAATGTGAGAATGTAGGCAACTGAGATAAATAACTGGAGTAGCCTGGCAGACAGCTTGACACAAAGAAAGATTTGAAATTATGAATGTTTCGGGCATCTCAAAGTCGTTATTTAGGCCTCATCCCGAAGAGATTGAACGTCTCACTGCTCTTCTTATGTTCTGTTTCTGTTGGCGCTTCCTCCTGTTGATATCAGTTTTCAAAGCTACGTTAGCAAGCTCCCTCACCTTCCGTCACCCTTGAATTTCTTTTTGCAGATTACAAGTTTTTCGTTGCTTTTCCTGAAAGGATCCCACATCCCACCCCTATTCCAGTCACCTTCATACGCTCTGCTTCAGTAACTTGACAGCGGCTCCACGCTGTTGGACATGGCTGAAACTGCTCCTCAAGTTCCATAAGAAAGTATCAACCTATTCACAGTTCAGCCGAATTGGGAATGTCTATTTGCGAGGCCGACCGGACAAATTGGGTGCTGAAACAGGGTAGGATCATCCAGCAGAGTACGAGAATGGAAGGGTGGTGGCCATGGATTTCTTCTGGATGGATCGGCTTCGGCAAGACGTTCCACGTGGTCTTTTTTGAAACAGTGCAGACTACCTTGACGCACGTTCACTACTCACGAACAATGAAAGCCAGGCCACCCTCAAGAAACTGCTTGCAAGGGAATCGGAGAGCGGAGGCACAAAGCATGTTGACTCAGCAGTAGTGGCCGAAGATCATCATAGGACCTGTAAAACCGAGGCCGAGACTCAAATGAGAAATGAGGCAAGGACTTGGCTGGCGATAAGGATGGCAACAGTATCTCGCTTGAAGATCGAGATGCCAAGAACGACAAGGATGACCCATGGAACTCAGATGACGAAGACAAGGAAGAGGATGCTTAGGAAAGGTTTGATCTAGCGCTCAAGCTTCGAAAAGCCATACCAGAATTCCTCCGACCCTCAGCCATAGCACACCGAGAGCAAACAAGACTCTACCACCACGCCCTAAGCTTGTCCAACATCCTCGTCACCTCCAAAGGAAAACTCGGCGCCCTCCTCGACTGGGAATGCATCACCGCACTCCCAACCTGGCAAGCATGCCAACTACCCGAGTCCCTGATCGGAAGACCCCGACATAAGGCGTCACCGCCACGAATACCGGAAGTCATGCCACAGGAACTCTCAGAAGAGAAGGCAGCAGAGTGGAGGTAGGAGCAAGGGTGGCAGGACAGATTTCATGACGAGTGGGACCTGGAGTGGGAGCAGACGAGGCTGAGGAGGCATTCGAGGAGATGGAGCGAGTTGATCCAGAGTAGATGAGGCTGCACGGGGCATCGGCTAAGAAAGGGGGTTTTGATATGGCGGTAAGGAATTGCAATGAAGAGTTGTATCGGAGGACTTGGCGTTGGTTGGAGAATGCGCTGAGTGATTACCCATGTACACAAATTCGTTCGATTTTTGAGGTAGAGGAGGAATGGGGGGACTAGGTAGGTTTGATGCGTTCAAGGACAAGAGAGAAGAAGGTAGAAGGGTGGAGAAGTTGTCCAGCAACACAGCATTGCACGAGAATTTTGGTAGCTTGAACAAACGCTAGTCTGGCACTATTAATCCGAAATCGTGGATATCGGTGTAGTCTCGAGACCTCCCTACTTTTGGCTAGGGAGGGGAGCAGTCCTCGAACAGATCTTTCCAGCTCAATCCATCCCTTTCCACACATAAGCTTCCACCAGGCGGCATCATTCGGAATGGCTCTAGAGCACTTTTCAAAGTCCAAGTTCTCAACGTGCTTGATCCCAAGAGTGCCGGCCATTTTTCCTCATGGTCAAGGCACACTGAGATGTATAAACCTCGGAATACGATCCTCCTTTCTTCTATGGAGCTATGGCGTTTTGGTTCTCCCTTGTCGTACAGTTGCAACAGCCATTGCACGAGCTGATCCTTTGTGGCAAATTTGAGCTTCATTTCAAGCACATGAAGCAAGACCCAAGGACCGAAACTATACGTCTTCGCCAGCAGGATAAAGAAAAGTTCTTCGAAGACAACAAAGGGGCGCGGCAAATCCACTTCACCCGTCCCGTTCACATTTACATCCAAATCTTGATTGAACATCTACAGATAAGGAACGAGATCACCCCTTCCACGTGACTCGCAAACGAGTGGAGCGGGCCCAGAGGGATTTTCCATAGGCAATCAGATCTCGCCCGCCAGCCGCCCTGCATGCTGATGGTTTGCGTGGCGAGAAGACTGGTCCTCAGCACTCGTCTTGCGTGACAAGGGTCTAGGTTTGTTGTACCGCATTTGAAGATAGTTTTCTCGGCTCTGAGAGCTCCAGCACGCTCGAGGTGAAACAGTGTACGCTCGATTATGTCGTCCATCTTGTGCCCAGCCTCTAGCCATGCAAAACGAGACCACTCCACATTCGTCTTAGCTAGATTGTAAAGGATGATCTTCTCGGTCCGCGATGTGCATTCAAGAATGTTCTTCACAACAACATGACCATGTCGCATAAGAAAGCGGGTGAAATGGCGGCGGGTTAGCCTTAGACTTTGGAAGTCCTTTGCCTCCCCAACGAGCTGGCTGAATATGGTGACGAGGACTTCACTAGGAAGTTATTTCAAGCTCAACTGATTGCAATTAGAGCTGGGTTTGATATCTGTATTCAGTCAGCGAACACCGCGCTGTGTCTGGGGAACTAAATACCAAGGCTTTTGAAGTTGGTAAGCAACTGACTGAAATCTATTGGCACTGGTATTCGCCGAAGTTTTAGAGAAGTTTGTTCCGACTCATCCCTTGGAACTAGATCGTAAGCGCTTTCCCAATCTTTGTTTTGACATATCTCGATCTTCCCTATGAAGGATATTGGGTGCAAAAGCAATGCAGCCAGATGGTCGGAAGGTGGTCAAGGTGATGCCTATGAGGTCTTGCACCTTGTGCTGGGCTTTGCAGAAGAAACATTCGATGAGGTACGAACAGAATGTGTTTATTTATCCTTGTGTTGATTTTATGTGGCCGCCAGGCGCCGTTGCCTAGCATCCGTCTGAACAAGATCCTCACAAACCGTAACAAATACAAGTAGCTGGTACTTGTCTGTCAAGCCGCAGCGAGCGCGAGAATGGGGGTTACACATTCACCCTCTTAAGCAGATTTCCAATGAAAGATTGCGTGAGTAAGTCTGAGTCCCTGCTGTCATATGCGCCTGCGCATCGAGTAAAGGTCGCACCAAAGCAATTGCCAGCTATTTGCGCAAGGTCCGGAGCAAGTAATCTATGGCAGGCCGTACCATAAGATCGATCGAGAACTCACCTTGAGGAGCACTTTGTAGTTGATGCCCGCCTATGCAGGGTGCAGTCTCCGGAAGGTGCAGAAACCACACCAAAGCCCATTCCGCGTCTCACATGAGCAGGAAAGCAAGGGCTCGTTGGCTATGGTGTCGGGTAGTAAATATCCATCCCCGTTTACTCCTCTTTCAATTAGCTCTGGAGAAGCGCCTCAGAAGTGGGAAGGTATGCCGACGTCTGATCACGCCCCTCTCCTGCTTCCAAACCCTCGTCAGCCTGTTCTTGGGGCCCATGAAACAGGTGTACTGATGTGCTTGCATATCGATCTTGTCAGGAGCTCTCCACAGGCTCTTGTGGCGGGTACACGGCCATGGAAGCCTTTCCTGACGACTATGTTGCTCACAACCTACCTCTGATCGTGTTATCGGGCATTGGCCATGATGAGCAAGCCGCATCTGAGTCAACAGAATGCTCTCGACACCTTCTACAAGAGGGAGGATTCAGAGTCCGGACGAACATACCACCTCTCACCGACCCAGCTGCAGAGATTCTTCTCCAAACATTTCTTAGGTTTGACTCAACAAGTGATAGCTCCAACAACAAGAGTTTGTCTGCGTCGGACAGCCCGGGAGCATTCAAAATCAAGAGGGTCGGGCGGGTAGGTTAGACTCCCCTTGGCTATTCTATCGTTTGCGAAGATAATCTAATATCGAACGCGGGGCGCAGGTTTACGCTCTGCCTCCTCGCAAAGCATCACCTCCGCCACATTCTCCTCGATTCGGTCCCTTGTCGGGCGGTGCCAGCCCTCCTCCGCCGTTGAGCCTCCACTCAACAATCTCACCTTTGACACCCAGCTCACCGCTCTACCCAGATGGGATTGTCACCCCATTATGGATCACGAAACATCAAAGCCGTCTTCCTGCGGTCTTCGTGACCTTTTTCATTCTGACTGCAGACCCAAACACAAGCTCTCTTCGTGACAATCAGATCAAAATTGAAGTCGGTAATATTCGAGGGATCTTCTCTTCCACGAACTACAAGACAAAGCTAGTGGTAATCTTGGTTCAAGAACCGGACACGGACACCCCATTTGACCTGGAGGAACGGCTTGCAGGCATCAGAAGAGCCACGGGGCTGGATCCCAGACACCTGTTGTTTTGTGCACCAGAATCTTCCAAGGAAGCTGTAAATGAATTCGTCAAGAGCATCCTCACTTCACTACAGCCATTCTGTGTGGAATACTACCGGGATCTCTCGAAGCATACCCGGAGGAAGAGAAGCAGAACTAGTGTTCCACCTCCGACAGCACCCCCTACATTTGGGACTTCTCAAACTCTACCGTCACAAGGCTGGAATCTTCGCTATGAATTTAAGCTGGGCGTTTTTGCAGAATTTAGGCAAGAGATGGACGCGGCACGCCGGAATTATGAAAGTGCATATGACGGTCTATTCTCTTATGAGCTTTTGGAGACAATCTCCAGTTGGAGTCCACGTTTCAATGAAGCAAGACTGCTAGCAGACACGATTGCCATCCGTATAATTCGATGTCTCTTGTGGACTGCGCAGCCCACTAGCGCTGTGAGGTTCTGGACAAAACATCGCACTCGCATAAGGGACTTAGTCAATCGTAAAGGTAAAGGGTCGGCGAACTATGGATGGGAAACATGGGAGGCGGTTTGGTCCAAGGCTTTCGCTCAGACAATAGCCGGCACTAGAAGGCTGGAAATCCCAAAGTCCGATTCGCCGGAGAATCAGCAGATCAGACCGCACTTCTCACTACCAGAGAAGTCGATACCGATCGGAGAGCGAATCCCACCGTGGGAATTACTGCATCATGATGGTTATTGGTGGAATAGGGCGTGGAATCATACACGTAAACGTCGGGAGCTGGCTCACCAGATGCCGGAAGAAGACCGAACATCACCAGGACAGTCTCCAGCTTCAGCCATAGCCAATAGATCACACCTATACGATACCTACCTCGCTCCTGAGCCTCATCTTGAGTATCCTCTTGGCGACAAGAAGGGATACGATTACTCGCTCGAGATATTGAACACTATTCACTTAACAATACGCAGCTTTTCTGAATGTCACCAGAACCGCGTTGTGGAGCAACTACGCCTAGAAGAGGCTAAGGAGCATCTAAAAGGAGAGCGGTGGCATGATGCTCTCGGGGTCATGCGCTCAATTTGGCCGTCTCTCTCCTGGATGCGAGCGGGCTGGTGGAGATTAGTCATGGAGGCAGCTTTGACTCTCAGGGAAGCTGCCAAGCAGACGGGCGACTCGGAAAGCCTTCTTCGACTCGAGTGGGAGGCTCACAGTTCAGCTCTTCCACTGATTCGAGGGTGGAATCTCAATCTTCATACTTGCTTTGACGGTATTGACACACCAAAGAGAAAGCCAAGCGTGGTTATGACATCCGAGGACTCTCTGTCACCTGTGTGGGCTTCACTACATTTCGCAACAACAGAAGGCAACGTTGGTGAGCCTTTGAAGACTCAATTAGTCCTCGCTTCCACGGCGCATCGCAAATCAGAAACAATACATCTCTCGGAGATCAAAGTTGTGTTCGAGGGAGGCTTGCGCCCGATCAGAGTCTTGTCGAATGACGGCGAGACTTCGGCGCATGCCCCGTCACTATTTGTGTCTGACCTACGCCTCCGCGAATCATCCTCATCAAGTGGAAATTCCACTCACATGTCACCAACCAGCGGTCTGGTGTCACTTATCGGCATGGCAGATATCATGCTCAAACCTGGTCAGAAAAAGGTTTTCGACATGGTGTGCGTGCCTCGCGAAGCAGGCGACGTCAAGGTAGCGTCTATAAATCTGCTCTGCGAGACACACATTTTCAGCCTCACCTATGTCATCAATCAGCAACTCGCTTCAAACGCGAGATGGTGGTCACTTCAAGGCACGCAATCCCATTCTCGACAGCTAGGCCGCGATAGTGATGCAAGCACCGTCAAAATATTGCCCAAGCCCCCAAAACTCCGCATTGATCTGCCTAACCTGAAGCAGGTATATTACACCAATGAAAACGTCTGTTTAGCCGTAGTCATTCAGAACGAAGAAGCAGAGACTGTTGATGTGTTTGTCAAGGCCAGACTGCTTAGTCCATTACGACATGAGGCGACTATCGCATGGAAGGGCAGCGCTGCATCCGATTCTTTCGACTTCGGGTCAAAAGAGAAGGATGTGCCTTCAAAGGAATTTCTGTCGCTTCCGCAACATCTGATTGGGTCTATACCCAATCATGGTAGTCACAGCCTGACCTTCCTGATAGCTGGGGCTCTAGATGCAATACAACACCGGCTGGAGCTGACAGCCAGTTACTACCTTCTAGATGATCCCGAGACGCCACTTGATAGGACCGTCACTGTCGACTTGCGTGTCAGCCGACCATTCGAAGCCAATTACGAATTCCTGCCCCGACTTGACTCGACATCCTGGCCCAGCTTCTTTGATCCACGCACCACGGCCACTGGTCTCTCACAGCGGTTCTTGCTCGCCGCGAACATTGCTTGTTTCGTGACTGAGCCAGTAGTAATTGAAGGTGTAATCCTTAGCTCGCAAAACATATCAGGCAACGCGGTCTGCAACATTGATGAAGAGAAAATTCTAAATGTGGATCAGGGCTCTTTGAAGGTTGATGAACCCGATGGTACTATACACCCAGAGGGGCTTCGAGATTCCAGCTTTGAATTGCTTGTCCGTAAGAACGCACTTGGTGATCCACACAGTGTTGCACTCGACCTTGCTCTTCTTGTGCGATGGAGACGGAGCCCAGAAGAAGACCTTGTTATATCCACGCTGGATGTTCCGCGATATGTCATACCAATGTCTGAACCAAGAGTTCTCCTTAGCAAACGACAGGAGACCCCCAAGAACTCACCTGGTCTTGTGCAGCTGCAGTACACCATTGAGAACCCTAGCATGCACTATCTGACGTTCAATCTGACGATGGAGTCTGGCGACGAGTTTGCGTTTAGTGGTCCGAAGGCCACAAGTTTCTCACTGGTGCCGATCAGCCGCTGTGGAGTAGACTATCGCATACTTGCACATCAGGGAGCAAAATGGGTTCGCGTTAGCCTTGGGGTCATGGACGCATATTTCAGTAAAGCGTTACGAGTCAGTCCTGCGAGCGAAGGCATCCGATCTGACGGAAAGCGCGGGCTCCTGGTTTGGGTTGATTAGATAGAAGCATGAATGTCAGCCCAAGGCACATATACAGGTTAAGGTTTTCTTCGCCGAATAGGACTCTTTATTGGCACGAGTCTTTTGTTACTGGAAATCGTACTCGTAACAAACATGTGTTGACGCTATTCGATTCCTATCCTTGCTCAACGTCTCGGCTGACATTCCTTAGATTTCGTGCTGGCACCGACGTCACTCTTCCGGCAATAGAGACTCTCCACAACCATCCCTTGGTCTATTAGATTCTTTTCAAGCTGTTTCCATAGACTCTCACATGCAATGGACAAGATTCAAGATCTCAAGACCTCATTATTTGGGGGCGAGAAGACTGGCCTGATAGATTTCTCACAGCCTAGCTTGTTAAGTGCGAGGTACCGACCTTTGGCCCTGAGGCATACTGACTGATTTGCAGTATCTGCTGCTTCAATTGCTTTCAATCCGATTTTCTGGAAGTAAGTGCAACGCTCAACCCGCCTGAGAGATTTCATTAAGACTGTTGCCAGTGTTGTCGCAAGGCAGGGTATGAAGAGCGCCCGGGAACTTCTTCTTCAGTCTAACCTTTCTAGAATATCACACACACTTTCTGACCAAGATATTCCGATCGCCTTACTATGGATGCTATGCCCTCGCTGTGACCATATTTGCGATAGGTGCTTTCAGAGACCACCTCTATAATGAAGCTTTGTCCAAACAACCCGTCTATCCACCAATTCATCAACCCTTCATCGCTTACGGACTTATTGCCGCTGGCAATATCCTCGTCTTGACAAGCATGTGGGCATTAGGCGTCACAGGCACATATCTAGGCGACTATTTTGGGATCTTGATGGACGAGAAGGTTGAAGGATTTCCGTTCAACGTCACTGGAGCTCCGATGTATTGGGGAAGCACTTGCTCGTTTTTGGGAGTCGCCCTGCTTCGAGGAAGGCTGGCAGGTCTACTGCTGACTGCCGAAGTCCTGGTGATGTACCTTATTGCTCTTAGGTTCGAAGAGCAGGTCTCTCGGAATCCTAAGCGTTCGACCGTTCACTAACCCTAGCACAGTCCTTTCACTACCGAGATATACGCGAAGAAAGACAACACTAGAGTCACACGATCAACGACGGAGTCGAAGAAAAAGGTATAACGAGAGGTCGAAGAAACGATATTCTGCAATATTGCTGGGGAAAGGGGTGGGTCGAGATGGGCTTCATCACTGATCGCTCGGCCAAGGATAGTGAACGCAGACACGAAAAAGTTCTTGATAGATTCAACATCACTTGAGATGACGATAGACAGATATCCATACCACTGTTATCAAACGATTAGAAAATCGAAACTTCAATTCCTTGTCCCCATGCGTGCTTGTGCGCTGAGGAAAAGGGTTGGCTGGGGTTCTGGCAGCTGATCCTCCCGCTGGACCCCTGCAAGGAAGCGCGCGATTCCGTCAGCGGTGTGGTCCCGCGAATTTGGGGTAACTTCTGATCTGCACGCCTCAAAGACGAGCCCCTTCGGAGAACAGCACCCTTCTGTGTGAGTGCATCCATGTGAAACCAAATGCTGCCTCTCTCTCGCCCCGTCGAAGAGACGCGTCACTGTTGACCTCGAGAATTTGGTTATCGACACCGTCCCTCGGTTCGCTCAAGGATCCTAGAGCTCCGAAGGCAGGAAGACCCCCATTGGACACTTTCTGCTTGGATGCCTTCGCAGCAAGTCGAGGTCGCCGAGGCGATCGCGGGAATAAAGCGAGCTTTAAAGCGCGAACGAGAAGGTATGATCCCAACCTCGCATTATTCTTTCAATTCAAGAGTCAATGTACTGATGGCGCCCCTCCGAATCCAGCCCCCTCCGACGAACCTGTGATCGCCGCTTCAAATCGAGGGAACAAGCTTCGACAAGGTGCCAAATTCGTTCACGAAGGAACTCTAATTCATGTGAGCGGACCAGAAGTATATAAAGAGGTACGCTCTGCGGATGGCTATTGCGCTTGAGGGGCCTCGACACATGCTGATTCCTACTCGCAGAAGATCGAACATGCCGGCTACACACGATGTATCCTCGATAGAAATCCGCGCAGATACAATGAATATGGTGAAGAACTCGAAGATAGCGAGACGGACGAAGAGGCGGATGCAGATGCCGCAGACCAGAATGCCTATAGTGGCATTCGCCTAGAAGGTACTTACATCCAGCGTACCGATGCCGTCGCGTTTTGGCTAATAACTTTCCAGAGCTACTCTGTCCATTAAAGCATCCTTCCGAGCTGTCTATCCATCCTGCAATGTCACCTGCCTACCTTTCGAGTGCTTTGCCAGATATGGTCTCGTCGACTCACGCGAAGCTTAGACAGGAGCGCGCAAATTTGTGGAGAGCAAAGTACTTGAATCGACAGTTGACAGGAGACACATCATGGATACCGGCAGGGGAGGTCGAATCGCCCCAAGATTGGGAGCTGTTCGAGCCAAGAAACCAGAGAGGGCAGAGACAACCATCACGGAAGCGAAAGAGAGCGGGCGACGAACGTCAAGTTCAGAACGGAAATCTCGATCAGTCCTCGGAAGCACAAAGCGAGCGCAACGGTGTCAGCAAAGAGACAGCCAAGCCAAAGCAAGAAAATCTACCTGCCCAGACGAACGGCGCTGATGGTGTAGATGATGTGAAAAAGGGTGAACAAGTCGTCACAGATGACCAGACTGCAAACGATGATACGGCAGAAGGTGAACAGGTTGCTGATGCCACCGAAAATAGTGCCATCAAGTCAAGGGACGTGAGCTCCGGAGATGCGGTAATCGGGGGGATCATCGATGTCCGCGGGAAACCAGAGCTTAACGGTGTCGATACGACACCGACTGAGAAGAATGGTGTGGAAGAAGGAGTAAGACTTCAAGCTCATCTACCGAATGGGGAGAATGAGGCCGGGGCTCAAATCGAGTCGAAAGCGGGATCAGGCGAACGCGGAATAGGCCAAGTCTCTCACGCAGCCTCTGACAACGACGATGGCTCTCCTCCTCCGCCACCGCCACGCCGTATCACACGAGCCCTCGCTGCGAACAACCATTCCACCTCTCACTCAAGCGCGCCAACGCCTCCACTATCACCAGCTTCTTCCAGCACAACTAGCTCTTCCAGCTCCCAGCTGCAAATCGATCCTTTATACCTCGTCCCACCATCTGCGAATCCCTCAAACTCCGCAATGGCCTTCCATGGCCTCCCACCAGAAGAGGCCCTCGAGACGCGCCGTCTCCTCACCATGTACATACAGAAGCAAGAGGAGAGCGTTCGAGGTTATGAAGCCATCTTATCAAAGTTACTAACAGCGCAACGGCTCAGGACCGAAGTGCTGGAAATGTGCAAAACAGAAGAGCACGTCGGAGAGTTGTCAGACGGCGAGGATTGGATTGATGCGGAAAGATGGGGCTTACAGCCCGGAGAGCTAAGGAAGGGCAGAGATGAAGATGAAGATGCGATGGATGAGAATACTATTGGAGGGAGGAAGGGGAAGCGGAGACCGAGAAATTAGTCAGTTCAAAACAATCTCTCCAATTTGAGGCTTCTTCCTCGTCCGTACAACTGGCTGTTTGCCATGTACTTGATGCATGCTTTCTAGCGACTGCCAACAGTTGACATAGAGATGCTTGTGTCCTCTTGGACAAAGTCTTACCCTCTCACTTGCCCTGGAGGTGAACCGATTCTCCTGAATATCAAATTGCGCAGACAAGGTTCAGTAATCCACCTTTCTGGATGCCCAATCTCTGTGTCTTCTGGGTAGACTTCGCTAGGTATCACCCTCCCACAGTCAATGGAGATCGAAAGCTGGGTTGGAGGGTGTTCATCTTCACCCCCACGGCATCTGCCACCACCACAAATTTCGGCAAGGCGGCGGCTAAGAACTAATCCCACGCGCCCTTGTGCGCCAATGTTTTTTGAGCTCCCAAAAAGGCATCGTTCTCAAGCTCAAGGGTGCTCTCGATAACAGCTTTATAAAATTGTCAGCTTTAATTCACCGCTGCTTCCTTCTAGAACGATAGAGCCATCCATTCGTAGCTTCTTTGCTGGAGCATTGTTCACAGTCATTCACACAACAAATATCTGCCTTCACCTGAAGTCAGTATGTCGTCGACGGAGAAGCCGTTGGGATTTGGGTACCAGGTCGGAGCCGGTGCAATTGCTGGAGTTTCTGAGGTATGGCCTCATCGGGAGGGATGAGACGAGACCGTGGCTGATAGAATGTCTATGAAGATCCTGCTTATGTGCGTCCCCATCCGACCAACAACATCTTGTCGCTCATCTAACCCTTTAATTCCAGGTACCCTCTAGATGTGGTCAAAACTCGAGTGTACGAAGGCCCCCCTTAAACCAAGAATCTCACGACATACTAACAGCTACCCCCTAGCCAGCTCCAATCCGGCAAAGCCGCCGCCAACGGCGAAGGCTACACCGGCATGGTCGATTGCTTCCGCCAAATCATCAAAAACGAAGGCTTCTCGCGTCTGTACCGCGGCATCGCCGCACCCATCTGCATGGAAGCGCCCAAACGCGCCACCAAATTCGCCGCCAACGACTCCTGGGGCCTCTTCTACCGCAACCTGTTCGGCGTGCAAAAGGCAAATCAACAACTCTCGATCCTCACCGGTGCGACGGCCGGCGCGACGGAAGCCTTTGTGGTGGTGCCATTTGAACTGGTGAAGATTAGATTGCAGGATCGGGCTTCAGCGGGGAAATATAATGGGGCCATGGACTGCGTGGCTAAGACGATTAAGGCGGAGGGACCGTTGGCGTTGTACAATGGCCTTGAGTCAACGCTGTGGCGGCATATCCTCTGGAACGCGGGTTACTTCGGCTGCATCTTTCAGGTGAGATCGCTGATGCCGAAGCCGGCACCGGGCAACAAGACACAGGCGATGGGGACTGATTTCCTGTCTGGCGCGATAGGGGGAACGGTGGGGACGATCATCAATACGCCGATGGATGTCGTCAAGTCGCGGATACAGAATAGTCCGAAGATCAGGGGATCAGTGCCGAAGTATAATTGGGCTTGGCCGGGCCTGACGACGGTGATGAAGGAGGAGGGGTTTGGGGCGCTGTACAAGGGATTTTTGCCGAAGGTGTTGAGGTTGGGGCCCGGGGGTGGGGTGTTGTTGGTGGTGTATACGGGGGTTATGGATTGGTTTCGGAAGATGCAGCAAGCTAAGAGTTGAGAGTGTGGTTCTTGTACCCTCCGCCGGCCTTTTTCGTCGTTGTCCACTGCATCGTCTGGGGATACCACCAGATTGGAGTTCGCATAGAGACTCTTTGTTTGGAGTGGGAGACTGCCAGGTCGATTCTTCAAGAACTAGAGGAGCCACTCATGTACATTTCCGCTCAGGGCGCGGGGGCTTGCAGAAGATCATGGGAAGTCCGTGCACAGAACGTAAAGCTCCAGAGCCTAGACTTTACGAATCACAAGTTAGACGGAAGGGATCGTAGCAAAAGATCATTTTCAGTGGCAGTGTATTGAGGTAAAAGGAATATTGATTAACGATGCTGCTGAGTCGGGGACGTGGAGATATATTCACTGGAGCAGGACAGTAGCATAAATGAGCTGACCACGTTCGACTCTCGGATTTATGCTTCTGAATCGTGTCTGTGAACATCGCAGGAAAATACTGGGTTGTTAGCATCGCCGCTTTGCTCACGTCCTCTCATCACCCATTGTTCACGTCCTGCTCAGGTTGCTCAGTCACGTTTATATACCGCTCCTGGTGCTTTTGATAATTTGTGCGCATCATGTCAACTCTAACTTAGACGACCGTATCGCAAGGGGGCCGCATCATACCAATATATATGCAGTACTTGCTAGAACAGACGACGTGGATGGTCGAGATGTTCGAAGAGCTTTCAAGGCTCGACTATCGCAATCTATACTACAACCCCTGGCTCATTATCTGATAATCGTTCCCTTCACTCATTTTGGGTTATCGATCTCTTACCTCTACGGTGGAACCGCGACTGGCACTATAATAAGTGAAAATGGCTATGTCGCCCTGCGTGACCGCGTAGATAACACACACGAGGGTATAATCAGGTTTAGGGAATAAGCAGGTTTTCGACTTACTAGTATTAGGTTCGTCTCAAGCGCTATTCGTATAGATTATCGCCTCACTAAAGAATGCGGAGCGGTTTTATCTAGCTCTCGCTTCTTTCCCGATCATCAAAGATGCTATACTTTAAAGAAAGGCTAAGCGTCTGGCGTTGAACGCAGAGGATACGGACGTTAGCCATCTCAATTGCCTCAGCGTGAATCTGAACCGACAGAATACCGAGACTCGCCGCGGTGCCGTCTTTAATAGGCGGAGCTTGTCAATCGCAGCCTGTCGCTAGATCGCAAAACATGGCACGGTCTCCTTTTAGGGGCCTTAATATTGTTCTTTCCGGAAGTCAGCCTCTTGATGTGTCCAGCATGAGCATTAGGGAGAACTAGAAACTTTGAGAATATCTTAGAGTATACTATCAGAAGACCAAGCGACGTTATCTTCCGCACCCTGAATCTTTCTAAGCTGAGAAAACGACTATTACTTCCGTCCGTGGGACTGGAGACAGCAATAACTTTACGATACCGCGCCATCCTCGCAGAGAATGGCAAAAGTTACCAATCCAGCACCACCAGGATCATGGGATTCAAGCTTGTGGTATTTTGTGCCGTGACTAAGTATTGTGGGTCTACGAATCTACCTCTCGTGACTTCAGTCAATGGCAGGTACACCGCTCCGGATCCACGCAGATTGGACTGGCAACAAATTCTTCACATCGCCCTGGAACTTATGCCAGAGTGGATGGATGGATTCTACTTTAGCAAAGCGACATGTCGATTTATCTGGACCAATACTGATAGAGAGTCATCGGGAATATCCCATTTGGTTTTTGAGCAGCGCAATTGGGACGTACTATGAGGTATGTAAGGATTTCATCAGCTTATACATATGCTGACCGTCACTAGAGGGAATTTCGTAAAGACATGTAGTGACACGACCACATGTTCAACTGCCTCGATCTATTCAATTAAGGATAGAAGCAAAGCTGTTGCTTTGAGATTTTTCGCCATGTCAACCAATATGTCCTCATTGATGCGGAAACATCCACAGTGACGCTTGAAAAACTGATATCAACATCGAAATCAGTATAAGTACTCCAAGAAAGCATGCGATGCGACGTGATCGATGGACTTAAGCACGATGTTCAGCAATCCGAACATTTATACGTCGATGAGGCCGACTGGCACAGCCGTTCTTTCCTTGCCTTTGTGTCTTCCTTGCTCAGAAAGTTCATGCGCCGTCTCCGCGACCAAAAGGTTTTACGCGGTGACTGGCGTTGCCCCTATGAATAAACGCTTGCAATCGGATGTGCCAAGCCCCTGTAAGGGGGGGGTTGGCTAGGAGGAGCAGAGCGAACGGGGAGACAAATCACGCAAGCAGCCGTCTCTCTCGTGAATTTTAAGCAGCTGACGAGACTCTCGAGATATATCAGGCATATTAAAGATAGAAGAGATGGAACAACACCACGGCGTAGCATATTTGTAGACTAGCCGATTGCGGAAGCAGTGATAAGATTAGTGAGAAGAAATGGGTGAGAAATAAAGAAAATCGGAGGCTTCTTCAGATGAACTTATTTTCTCTTTAATCAAAGATGATATAAATCTAGTGATAGAGAGTAGTGATAGAGAGTAGTGATAGAGAGTAGTGATAGAGAGTAGTGATAGAGAGTAGTGATAGAGAGTAGTGATAGAGAGTAGTGATAGAGAGTAGTGATAGAGAGTAGTGATAGAGAGTAGTGATAGA
>JAABUK010005541.1_pt1 | contig 19514 bp, 18 predicted proteins | sample 5559141 | NCBI WGS metagenome assembly JAABUK01 (sample SAMN10711869, study PRJNA513367) | rock metagenome | isolation source: Antarctica rocks | place: Antarctica: Victoria Land, Pudding Butte nord | collected 2016-01-03 | reverse complement strand
GATGTCACCGCCCCCGTACTCACGAACGTTGTTTCTGATGCATACTGTAAAATCTTCCTGCTGTACAAGCCTAGTATTGCCTCGGCCTCTAAGCTGGAACACAGGCGGGCTCATTTGATGCCGGGGCGTGAGCGGCCAGCTTTGTGCTTGCGGACAAGAGTGCAACTGACATGATACACCTGTGCTTTCAAGCCAGGATGTCTGATGAGTCACTACTGGCTCCACACCCCAGACTGTAAGTTATAAAATGAAATGACATGATTGTGAGTAGGCTCATCCTTCAACCACAATTTTGAGAGCATGACTCAACTGCTCGTAGGGTGCTGTGTGCACAATGTAGCGGCGCCCAGTCCTGATGAAGTGCAGGCAATAAGCACGCAGCTGAGCAGCATCATGGAAATCAGCCAGGGACAACAGCTGACAGCAGGTGCCAAATTCAACAGTAGGCTGTAGAGCCACCTCCATGTCACACAGCAGAAAGGCAACACCATATGTCTTGGCCATGATAAGGACCTCCATTGCTGTGGTAGCATCTGCTTGGCCAGTTGGCCATCTGACTGCACCAGTGTACAGGAATGCGAAGAACACCAGCTCTGAAACATATGAAACCCTGATGCCAGTAACTGGACAGGCAATGTCGACCACAAAGGGTTGGTCTGTCTGAGTCCAGTGATCAGCAAAGACCCGACAAGCTTTTGCCAGGATCATCTTGTGCACATGAATCTCCTGCCCATCAACCACAATCACACCATTTGTGTACTGAGAAGGGTCATTGAAAGCGGCACCAAGGTAGTCGGACATCTTGATCTCTGCTGTGACAGGGTTCAAGTGCAGCTGCTTGACGGGAGGAGCATTGGATGGCAGGTCCACCGCGCCAAGGGCCTTGATCAGCCACCGCTTGACGCCTGGTCGATTGTTGAGCATTTCCAACAACATCTGTGGCACACAGAATCCTGCACAGTGCAGCATTGCAAGTTGGCTGTTGGGGCTCACCAGCACCTGCTGACAGGCTAGCCATGATGTACAGGACATGTTTCTGCAGGTGTTGCTGTAGACCATTGCAGCTGTTGTTGCCCACATTTGTGCTGCTGCATACAAATTTGATGTTCAGCATACTTTGGAGAAGGAGCTGCACAGCTACAATTTTGCTGCAAATTCTTGTAACATGAAGGAGTGCATCAGATGCCTTACACATCCAATGTCAAAACTGTTGCTGCCACTTAGTAGGAGCTAGCGTGTTACCATTGTCAGTGTCTGCCTCCAAGTCAAAGCACAGCTGCTTGGGCAACACAAAATGTGTGCCCAGGACCAACACCCAAGGCTTCTCTCTGAGCATCTCAGTTGCCACCTCGAAATCGTGCTCTGCTGTCTTGCCCTGAGTCATGTACGTCTCCACCTTGGCAAAAATGCATCTGTATGCGTGCTGAATATCAGCCAGGAGCTGTTGTGCGGCATCACCCTGTTTCAGCAGTGCCTTGGTTTGGTGTGCCCCAGTTACGTTCAGCAGGTGGTGGACCACATGCACCAGCTGTGGAGATGTTGGCAGAAGCAGCTTTCTGCGCAGTGCATTGGTGTTACCGAGGACCCTGTTGGTGACAGGAATAGCAGTGGCCACCAAGCTGAGGTAGGCATAGTCATAGCTGTTTTCCAAGGAAGTGAAGGGCTTGAAGTGACTGGTCCTGTATGGCAGCTCTAGCTCTGCAGTGGCAAAGATCTCACAGGACCACAGCTGAGACCAGGGCTCTGGACCTATATGTGGTGCCACTGCTCTGAGGGCTGCCTCCAAGTACTTGTCCAAGTTGCGGCGCAGCATGTCGACGAGGGCTGTGGAGCATGCCTTCTGCTGTGCCCTGGTCATGTGGGGGCCAAGCTCTGTGAGGCTGTGTGCACACGCCAGGAAGACGTGGATGTTGGGCGCATCCTCATGCATCAGGCCCAGGTGCTTTAGTACAGCCAATCGCTGCCCATCAGCATAGGGGGATGGCAAGAGGCACAAACCAAGTCCTCTCAGTGATTCATGACCTGTGGGCAGGAAAGCAGGCAATCCTGAGCATACCTGAACACTTGGTGAGAAAGCTGTGGTAGTAGAAAGCTGCCTTGTCATGAAGATGCATCACCTCTCAATGATTTACTCTTTGCATAAGCAGCCCACGAAGTTGAGCTGCAGACATAGCGTGCACTGCAAACGAGGGAGCAAAAGAAGTATCCTGACAGCAACATAAGTCAGAGGATGCACACCTGTGGCTGCATCCAAAGTGGTCAGGAGCTCGCTGCTGCTGTCCATGACATAGCTGAGGCGCTTCAAATCCCCATCCACAAACACATGGACTGGCAAACGGTGCCAATCTGCTGGGAAGTCATGGATATCTTGCAATGCTTGCAGCAGCAAAGGCTCTGCGCCAACATCGCCACTGTCCATGATGCCAGGCAGGAGGGTATCACAAAGGAAGGCAGGCAGTGCGGGTGACTTCAAGCCTGAGTGCTGCAGCAGGTTCCGCTGCGTCACGCTTGCTGTGTGGTACTTGACTGCTGTAAATGGTAGCTTTGTGTCTACCTCAGCCCAGCGCTCCTCCCAGGCAGCGTTTGGCAGCAGCTGCAAGGGAGAGTCGATACCAAACCAGCACAATGGCAAGTCCGTGAATGCACCGGTGAAGTCCTCAAACATGCAACACTGGCGCAGGACAGCCCAGACTGCTTCACGCTGTGCTTCTGATGTCTGCATGTGCCTTGCCAGCAGGCTCCTCAGCTGATGAAAGATGTCAGTGTCCAGCCTGTCTGGTGACACCAACTGAGAGAGAGGCACAGCAGCATCTGCAGAGACTGCTGCTAATGCTGTGGTGATGGGCTTGTCTGTGGAAGCAATAGGACTGGCGCAGTTTGCGTCAACCAGGGTGATGCACAAGCACCCAACTGCCGACAGGACTTCTGCGGCATTAGGGGGTAGGCCAGCCATATGGAAGGTGCTGAGTGCAGCTGTGCGGCGGCAATAGGCGGGTGATGCTAGACGATTGCCATAGATGGGAACCAATGCAAAGTGCAACAGCTCCTCTGGAATCCTGGTCCTGTTCCTGCTTGTACTTGCCCAGAAGTGCTTCAGCCAGGCATGTCCCGGATGTGCAATGCCAGAGTCATCTATGCAGTCACAGATAGGCTGCTCCCAGGCAGCAGGCAGGCTGTTAGCTAGGTCAAGGAATGTGGGGTGGCGCACATTGAATCTGACGTTGCTGCTGCTGGTCCTGGACTCTGCAGCATCTGGCTGCCTGCAACAGCATAAATCAGATACAGTTTGCTGTTTACAAAGGGTAAAACAATCCTAACAACTCTGCAAAAGACAGGACAGCAATGACCATCTGTATTGTGTGCATCATGGCAGTGCTGCCAGATCAGCTGCCTGGGGTTAACATCCCAGCATGGCAGCAACATGCTATTGTTGGCCAGGATTGAAGTCAATGCTGTTTAGCTGAATCAGGCAGCAGACTTACTTGAGGAGCTTGCTCCAGGATTCTGAAGGCGCCGTCTGCAGTGAATGTCTGCCAAATGCCATCAGCTTGTACACCTTCTGCTTTGCGCCAGGAATGAAGTAGGTCTTTCCAGCCTGTGAGTGACTGCCTGCTGTGTCAACCACCTTGATTTGCTGAATCACAGCAGGCTGACCGGCCAAGCAGATGAGGTACAGGTTGTGCAGGTCGCTTAACTGGTTGTCGCTGTTAGCATAGCTGAGCACCCGCTCAACCTCATCTGCGTTGACAATGTTGCCTGCGCACCTCAGGGCACGCCGCAGAAGTGCAGGGGAGAAGATGCGCAGGGGCAACCTTGCATCTTCTGCAGCGGATTTTACAGCCTGCACCATTGTCAGCATGATCTCAGAGCCTGCACCACATTCAAGGAGAAGAAGAAGAAATATTTTGCATGTTTCGGCCAGACAACACGTCCGATCACATGCAGCAGGGCCTAATGACCCTGCATCACATCATCGGTTTGCAACAATAATGTTTGTCTGTGGACACCCCAGGCAGAACACCCAAAGCATCATAGGACACATCAATCCCAATCAAGCGCTGGACTGCGCAGCTAAGCCCATGAATGAATGAACGAATGAATGGATGAACAAACGAACTGGATGCATGGACGATGGACGGACGGACGGACGATGAATGGAAGGATGGATGTAGTGTTTGTTCATGATGCACAAAGAGCTGGGCTCCTGATAAGTCATTGATCTTGTGCAGGCAGTGCTGTGCATGTCTCAGGTTGAAGTCCCCACGTCACAGTGCAGTGCCATCATGTATGTGATTTGCTCTCGTTGAAATGCAGGGCTGCATGCATGCCGCATTCTCAGACAGCGGGCCAAGGTCTTGCTACGTGACAGATGCAGCTGTGCTACTGTCAGTATCATGATGCAAGCCAGGGCTCATTGATACAGAGATCTGTACCTTGAGAGTGCTTATTGGCATGTCAGGAACAGCAAGGCCTGCACGCCTTCCGACTTTGACCACACAGCTGTCTGGCGCTTGGCTCTCAGGCAAGAAGCATGCCTGCCTTACAGACACCCAGCTGCCTGCAATTCTGCTAGGCTTGTCAGCTTCTGGAACCCACACCAATGCACTGTCGTTTGCAATGAGGCAGGCTGCCACAGCTGTGGCAGACTGTCCAAGCAAGGTCGGCTGGAAGTTTTGGTCATTGGGCCACAACCTGCAGCATCAATCTTTGCTGTTAGCAGAGATCTGTATGCTAGCAATTCAGGCTTGTGGCACAGCCAGGCCTGTCATGATGCAAAATGGCAAGAGCATCACTGTGCTGCATCATAATGACCTCAAGAGAAGATAAGTTTGGACATATTGCAGGACAGGTCACACATCAGAGGGTTGCGCGACTTTGTGTAATGGCAAAAATGACTACACTTGAGCTGAATACACAATTTACCTGTTCACGACAGCTGCTTGAGTGGTGCTCCTGTTGTGAATGAGGCTGGACAGAGCCCCTGCCCATGCAGGTGCAATGATGTCTTTCAAAACTGCCCTGTTCTGCGCCCCCTGCAATGCAGCATCCACGTCAGATACAAACAATCAACGGTCACTTTTGTCCATTGCTGTGCATGTGCAAGGTCTCAAACGTGTGGCAGTCAAGGATGCATAGCTCAAGACCATATGATGCCATCATGCACACAGGACTGGTTCCAGGCCGGAAACCGAGGGCGAAGCAGAATGCAATGTCTCAAACCAACCCCTAGTTGCCCAACAGTGCTACTGGCAGAGGCATGATGCGCATGAAGAGTTGTGAGCAAAACAGCACGAAGAAATGTGAGCAAAACAGCATGAAGATTGCCTGGCCGCGGTCTCCTTGGCCTTCCCAGAGCTTGCGCCGGTCAGCAGACATGCGGAAGGGTCCATTGATGTGCACTGGCAGCCCCTTGGTGTCTATGGGCAGAGCCATAGTGCTGTACATCTTGCCAGAGATGACCGGCCACTTCTGAGCCTGCTTGGAGCCATGCTGGAGTTGCGCCAGCACAGCCATGCCATCTGATTGGCTGGGTGATGCAGTGTTCACAGCCTTGTGCCATACTCTCACTGTATGAAGACCAGCGTTCTGAGAGCTGATAGTGAGCTTCTCCATGCGCATGTTGGTGGCCAAGGGGTCATGTGCTATGGCAGATCTGGAGGCCACAGACGTATGCTTGAGGTCTGCTGGAGAGTCAACTGTTTCTTTGATGTATACAGACACCTTGGTTACGTGTCGTGTGAACAGCAGCAGATCTGGAGCAGTCTGCATGAAGCCATGCAAGGTTTCGCTGAACTGCTCTGTGCTGATGCCCTGACTGCGGATTTGGCTGCTGAGAGCTGCGTCTGCCGTCCTCAAGGGCAGCCTGAATAGTGTACCAGGATATCCTGATTGAGGAGCCAAGGTTGGGACATCAGAACAACCCTCAGTGAAAGAGAGGAAGGGCTGCAGCTGATCTGGAGCCTCAGCAAACAGGTCAGTATAGAATTCGTCCTTGGCGTTTACAAAGTTGAAGGCCAGGGACCTGAGTCCTTGGGGCAAATGTGTGCCGTGCGGATCCAGGATGAGCAGCTGCTCATGACTGAGTAACTGAATGACGTCTGCCACAGAGTACGCAGTGAGAGCTCCCTTGCCAAATTGGCCTGTTGTCCTAGGATCACTTGCCTTGCCGCTGTTGCCAACTTTCAGTGTGTAACTGCGCAGGTCATCTGCGCTGAACTGAGCGTCGTTGCCAACCACGAGAGCTGGTCCCTGCAAGCTGCGCATGCCATCTGCGAGCAACCTCTCTGCTGCATACTGAGATTTGTCCAGACAAACGATGAAGTGCGTGGCCTTTGCGTCGTCAGCGTTGGCTAGCTGCTCCTTCAAACATATGTCACTACCACCGTACTCACTGACGTTGTTCTTTATACATGTGGTGAAAGATTCTTGCTGTACAAGTTCAGTGTTACCACAACCCCGCAGGTGTGGGAGGGGCATAGTCTAGTTCTGAATTTAAGACATTTCCGCCAAGCGCGTCTACAGCACCATGTGCGTAAGACAAGTTCGCTTTGGCAGGCCAGTTGCAGTTTGACTTTCGGTCTTTCGACGTCAACAACATTGCTTGCCTAATTAGGCTTTGTTGTGTCACATGACGCAGGCAACATCTGTTGTCAATGACGACAGATCATGCATGCCATACGATCAGTAAATCGGATCGTTTGACTTACGGGCGCTGCTATGCATGGCCAAGCACCAAAAAGTCCGTACTACAACATGAGCTTTGGCATTGCAGTCAGACCAATTTTGCCTTTGAAAGCAGTTGCATTCCTTACACTCAGGCTGCGGTGCAGAATGACACATCCACAGTATCTCAGTTCAAATTCTATTCTATCAGGTCAGATCATACGAACGCACCATGCATGGAGCAAGTTGTTGATAGATTGATTGATTGATTGATGACATTATCAAGACATAATCTACAGGTGATGCTGCTGCTATACCGTTTAAACGTTTAAACAAATTTGCTCGGTCCCAGACAAAGGATACATCACAGCATACACACCACAGCGTCTAAGGGCCTAGTGTCAATAAAATTGAGCTAGCCTATTGTTTGCAGTTGATTCGCGAAATCATGCCAGCTTGAGCTCCTCCAGCAATACAGCAATGCAAGTGTAAAGGCAATGAGACACAGTCTGCATACTCCAGCTGAGCCATCTCTCAGTATCTTCTGGTCAAGGACCTCAACTGCATGCAGCAAGGGTCAAGGTGAAGCTTCTGCTGTGAGATGCTGACGTCCTCACCGGCCTAACTGTCACTATCTTTGGCAAAGCACGTAGCAGTCAGAGAGATCTGCCTTGTAGCCCCAAGAAGCCCAGCAGTAGGCTGCATAGCTAAGGTGGGCTTGAGCTCGGCCTGGAATGTAGTGGTGTTGCCTTGAGCTTGACCCTTCAACACCATGTGTGCTGCATACCAGAAACATACAGTCAGCATGCCAGCTGATGTTTGAAGTGGCCAGGTGACAACTTGCGTGGATGCTGTGTAAGCAAATGCATTGCCGACCAGCAAGTCAGCATTGCATCAGGCTTGAAGCATAATGAGAACGCAGGAAGCATGCATTTATGGTTTCTTACAGTGCCATGTGAAAGGCTGATACACATGCACCTTACCTTTTGCACATGGCTGCATAGGTAGGTCTGCCTTTGTTGTCACGTCCCACCTCGATTGCACCAGTGAAATCAGGAGTAGCTGGCCTCCACACAAACTCATGCAAGTTTGTCACTATCTGCACACCACGTCAAAGGCTTGTTCATGCACGCATACTCAGCTAAGGACTGCACTTACCTGGTTCTAGGAAAGACAGGCCTCCAATACGGTAATGAACCCAGCTTGATGTGGGTGTAATTTTATCTAGCGTTTCGCGCAAGGGCTTGCAAGTGCAGTCATATCTGCTGCATTCCTGGGACTGAACTTGAAAGGAGCACGAAGCCACATTCACAGCATATAGGAGTGTGTGCTCATCAAAACACCAAAAGGTTTGCAGGTTTTCACGGCGACATGCATTGCTTACCTCAAATTCATGAGCAGCAAACTCTCGGTCTTTGTACTCAAAGTGAGCGCTGATCAGTCCTGCCCGGCTTCTGGCAAAACGGTAGCCACCTCTCCCCCTGGGGACCCGCGCCAGACAATGGGGGTCCCCCTCATCATTAAGGCCGAAGTCAGGGTCGCCATCAAGACGGATGCAGTGGCCCAGGTCGGACGCTTTGTTCAGCCGGATCTCTCTCCACTTCAGGCGAGGGTCACCTCGACTGCAGCATGTGTGCTTGCACTCTGGTCGGAATGCTTAAGCTTAAGTGGATGGCCGGTCAGTAAAACACATGGCAGCAGCATGTATACAGCAGCAGCCACGCCCAATCTTAGTGAGCTATGTGCAGCTTGTAGGATTGATTACTGATACTGAATCTTGTCACAATTCCTGCTGTGAATATGCTGCTGCAGAAACAGATGCAGCTGCAACAGCAGCCAGCTGTGGGCTATGCTACCATGCAGCAACTTAATCTCTAACATCAACCTGTGGCATGAACATGAGTGTGCAAATTGGGCAGCATGCCAGTGCAAAGCATACCTGCTGGTGCTGATGTACACCGCACTCAAGGCATCCTGCAGTTGTGACATGTCAAACAAGCCCTTCACAGTCCCCATCACACCCTGCACATGCCACATCCATGCTTGCAATTCAGTTGTCATTGTATTTGCATTGGGCTGCTGTCGTTATTCAAGCTCAGCAGGGTGGGCTCTGCTCATGCTGCATCTCAAGTCGATGACCAGCATTGGGTGCGCTCAGATCTCTGCCGGCAAGACAACTGTCATCCATACAGCAAAAGCACCTCACATGGGTCACTGCTTTGGCACAGCAACTTGCAAGCAAGTGCAATGGACTGCACATGTTAACATCCCCCAGAAGGACACAAGCAGTAGCTTTGGGGATTGGCTTCCTTGTGCCAGGAACCACACTCAACCAGCTGAGACTCGAGCTGCAAACAAGGCTTGCAAGACTGCTGTGCACAACACCACGCTGCACTTGTATGAATGTTCAGCCGTAATGCATTGAACCTGTCACAGGCTGCCACCAAATAACAATGCCAAGCAGGTGGTGGTTGGGATAGGTCTTGACCTGCGCAATGTGACGCACAATGTCTTGCACTGTGTGCTGGGACCAGTGAGGTTGCACAGGTGCCAGCTGGCAGCTCCAGGTACTTGCTGCACTAGGCTCACACATGCAGCTGTCATGTTGATCTCCCTGATGGCATACATCATCTGCATCTCCCATATACTTGTCAAGAAAGTTGATGGAGGGGACAGGCAGCATCAGCAGGTCATCTGTGTAGCCAAATCGGGCATCACTGCCCTCTGCTGCTGCGCCTTCTTCCTCTTCTGAGAATGGGTCTGCAGTGCCCAACTCAACATCGAATACTGAATCTGGCATAGTAGATGAAGGTGTGCGCCCCTCATCATGCTCTGACATGCCAAAAGCCTGAGGACCGCTCCAGTAGATGTCAGCCCACGACGCACCGGGTTGAGGGGCTTCTGTGATGTTTGCATAAAGGCTCTGATAGGCAATTGGTGGAGAGGTGTGAACGGTGTTTGGTGGAGCGGGCTGAAACGCTTCACAGGAGCACAGCTGCAATGCAGACTGGGAAGCTTGACAGGCAGCAAATGGGCTTGGCTGTGGGGCAACAAGTGGAGACTGACAGGTAGACAGAGGGGAGCTTTGAAAGGCAGCCATCGCTGACGGTGAAGCCATGGCTTGGGGTGGTAGACTTGGCACAGAAGGAGGTGCTTCGTACAGCAACGGGGACAGTGCAGGAGGCTGCTGCGCTGGAAGGGGGCTGCCATGCAGCAGCTGCTCATAATAAGTTTTGGGGATTTGAACACTGTCTCTGGCCAGCACCTACAGCAAACACAGGATGATTGGCAGTTGCATGGGTGATTGCAGATTAGCAGATGGAGTGTAGCGCATACAGCAGGGCAGAAAGAGTCAGGTCCCACAAGGTGTATGCATCTACAAGGCATGTTTGGTGACATGACACAATATACTGGTACGTACTGACCTCAGTCAGGAAGCTAAACAGTAAGGGGTGTGCCCCAGGCACATCCCAACCCAAATGATTCTCCCCAGCCAGCTGCTCCAGTGCAGCTACTTTCAGCCACTCAACATGATTGGCAAGCTCAGTGTCAAACCTAGCGACTGCCGTGATCTTCATTTGTTGCTGCTCATGACAGCTCACCGGTGCTGCCACAGCTGCAGGGCATTTCAGGCAAACTCAAGCAAGCATGTGGGAGCTTGTCTAAACAATTCAAAAGCATGCTTTGACAGCACAGCGTCCCTTGCAAAACTGGCGGTACAAGGCAGAACTGGGCACCGCGTGCTGCACAGTAACAACTGCAGCACAATGCACACAGTGAAGAAGGCTGTTGCACAGCATGTGCAGAAGCCCCATTCTTGCCTGTCAAGCTTTGAGCTGACACAACAGCTTGCTCTGCTGTGAAAAGCAGCTCTTGTCCATCTGGGGAGTGCCAGCGGCGCATGCGCTCATCCTTTGGCAAGGCAGGGGAGAGCTTCAACTGATGAATAGCTGAGAGGGGCAGCAGGGCATTCCGTAATGCCCTTGGGCACTCAGGCCACTCTGTGTCCATCCAAGCCTTCAACTCCATGAAGTCACCCACTACATGTCACACGTAATTATGCATCACACGCTGTTAAGCAGGTGAGCATCGTGCCAGTATGTCTGCACACTGAGAGCGTTTTGTATTTGTACTGCAGGCCAGAAAAGCAACTGTAGTAATAGGAGCAGAACAGAACATGCTGTTTCAGTGGACTGGTGACAGTTCTGAGGCATAAGTGGCTCAACAACCTTTGAGGAAGGCAGCACATGTTGTCAGAAGCATTGCCCATGTAAGAGTAGCGTGTCACGGAAGACATATTTTGGTATCCGTGTATAAAAAAGAGGCGGACAAAAGGTCTCACGGACACCTGGCAGCTCCAGCCTGTAAGGCCTCACGCATGATGTGCATTAACAAGCAAAACCATGCATACCAAGTTACACCAGTTTGCACGTCCCTTGAACATAATACATGACAGAGTGCATATGCATGGTCCTCACCACCACACATCAGGATTGCTCAGATGAAAACATGGTTGGTGCAGAAAACCTGCTTGTACCTGTTATGACGCTGGTAAGGTCGGCAACGCAATACGGAGGAAGAGTAGTTTCATCCTCTGTCACTTGGTAAGACATGACGTATCCATGCGGGTCCAGCAATCTCTTTTCGGTCTCTGCTCCCACACCTTTCAGGCGCCCAACAGGATCACTTTGCAACAGCGGCAAGGCACTGCCGTTCTTGTTGTACTTTGATCGAGAGGAAGTCACCTGATAACACAGGCAACCCAGTGAGAACACAGCGCCAAAGTCAAGTAAGTCAGGATTGAGCTGCTGCTAGCTGATGCAAGCATCAGATGTGATACAGGTCCAGCAAGGGCAACACCTAGGGCAGCTACGGGAGTTCAGCACAGCTATACTCAAGTATGCACACACAGCAGCTGCAAACCTTGTAACAGCACTGGAATTGAAATGCATGTTCGCATGCATTTGCACAATCATGTACAGCAGCTGGAAGCTGTTGCATACAGCATGGCTGCTTGTAGGCAGATCTCACATTGAAGCTGGGTGAGACTAGGCGCGCCAGAATTTGTCTTGTGTCTTTTTGGCAAACTCTTGCCAGCACCTTCAGCATGCCACGCGCACCCAGGCCTAGCGACTGTGAATTATCTGCACATTGCAACCAATGGGCTGTCACAGCCTGTATGCTGCACACTACATGTGCTGCACAAAGCAGGCAGTGCATGTGATGGATCAATGATCAGTGATGACACAAGGGATGTTGAAGTAGTTGCTTGTCTTAGGATGCTTCACGTGTGGTTGAACTTCTCATGCAGCAATTGTCAGGTATGTACGTACATCATACACAGACACAAGGCAGGCAGATGGCTTTAATTAGACTATACACCTCACTCAGTCAATACACCAGTTCACTTTTGTCCAAAACTTCTTGGGACTGACATCAGTTGTTGTCACAGGGATCCAGGGAAACGTAAGACAGTCATGGGGATGCATGATGATCAATACAAATGCTCACAGACTGATGGTTCTGGTCTGTGTGTTGCACTTGGCTTGCAGGCCGTGATGGTACGCCAAGAATCCACAGACAAGCCTGTGGCAGCGATTTGCACCTCGAATGCAACAATCCAGACGCACAGTGGATGGCTGATTATGAAACTGAACACAGTACTGCACGCCCGCTGGAGCTTCCTCAAAACCAGATTGTGTCAGCAGCGCCTGCAAAGAACAATGGCAACACTATAAGTGCATCAGGACTCTGAAGTGGTCAGAAGGCAAAGTTGTGCATGCTGTGTGAAAGCAAGCGTACAATGAGAAAGGACATGGAGGCATACCTTGCCATCATGGGTTGTGCAAAGCTGCATGTCTTGCCATGCTCCATCTCCCATGTCAGCAATACCAGCAGCAACATCATCAACAAATTGATCATGCTTGGCAGCGTCCAGGAGCACAATCTGCAACATTGAGCATACTACTAGCTAAGAAAGGGAGAATTGCACACCAGCTTTGCTGTGCAGCTTGCTTGTGGGCATGCAATGTTTGCAGTACTGTATCAAAAGGTTCCAAGCAAGGCTTCTTGTCACATCAGCAGATGTGCTGCATCTTGTCATGAACCCAATCAAGCTATACTTTGCTGACGCCATGCACAGGTGTGACTGCCGACCTCCACCATGATCTCAGCTGGACTCGCAGCCCGAAAGTACACAGCTTCATTCTCTATGCCAACAGTGCCCTCCCTATCTTCTGAATGCAGAGCTGCTTGCAGCGTGAGCTGCGTAGGCAAGCCGCAGGGGGACGCGATGATCTCGTGTTGATAGAGCTCAGGGCCAATGCAGCTTGAGCATCGCCTATTTTGAAGGTTTTTGCATATCTCGCACGCTCTGTTGCCCTGAGGGCAAGTTTTGAACCTGCAACAAGGCAGTAATCAGAGCAGCGTCTTAACACATGCATGACATGCTCTCGCTACGTTAGCAACACTGTGGTGCTCGGCTTTTCACGTCTGTCGTAGTCAGAGCCACTACACTGCAAGGAAAGCATGTGCAGCAGCACAGTCGAGGGCTGGGGGACGCACAGGCAAGTTGAGTGGCTCCACCCCATCTTCATGCAGTACATTTGACCGTGTCTGGTGAGAGATCGCGAGCGCTCGAGCTTTCACAAAGGTTGCGCAAAAGGTGATGCGTGCAGATGTGGTCAACGTTTAACTCAGGGCAGCGACCAAAACGCAAAAAACACACAGCTTTGGGCTAGAAACTTTCGACTGAATCCGTAAAATCGTCGAAATTTGCTCAGTGTACACAAGAACGCAGCCGAGGCTTGCCAAAGGCTATCACAGAAGGCAAAGTGAGGAGTGCAATTCAGTCGGTCTTGTGTCTGATTTTGATGATCAGATTTGCAACGGTGCTGCAAATAGGCCTGTACGGCAATTTGAGTGTTCGGTGTGACCGCCGATGTGAATCTTAACTCTTGTCGCTTGTGTCTTGTGGCCTGGCATATCGACATTCGAACCGTTTCGACAATTTCATCATGTGGACTCCACATGGGAGCATGTAGCTGCTCGTGGACTTCTCGCATGCGCCTTGTCAGCACGTATCGACGGAAGCTGGAGCTGCGCGAACACGGACATGTGACTGGCATTGTTTCTTAGTCATGAAACCGAAGACAGCTTCCCAAACTCGCCCTCTTGTTGAAGTGAATGGATCTGGCATTACTTGCTTGGGACGACACGTCGCATATGTGCATGAGCTGTTTGTATAAACACTGGGGAAAATTGCGCAGCCAGATCATCGAGTGCTTGCAAAGCCAGTGGCTCTGCACATGAGCTCTCGTACGCTATCGCTGCTGGGCACAATTGAACATTGCAGCCCTGTTCAGGTAATCTGTTGTATGAACCAAAGGCATGCTCCTTTGCAGAGCTGGACTGAGTAGGTGAGCATTCCCATCCCTATGATGTTTGGAGTGCATTCAAAGGTGCAGCATGACCATTATCAACAACTATTGCCATCGCTGCCTAAGAACAGTGGCAATCACTGTATAGCCTGACTGCATACGGCTTGCTACAAACTGCCTGATCCACAGAGCAGGCAGCCTCATATCATTGCAGTATCTTGCAATCAATCCAGGCAAGTTGCTAGCATATCGCAAGTACTAGTTGGCTTGTGCACCTCAAGCCATCCTGATCTCGTATTCTCCTCCTGTTGTAATGTATCGCACCCAGGGCAGGGCTTGGTATCCACTCTTCTCAATGACCTTGAGATACCTCACCTACACATGTCATAGCTGTTTCATTGCGCATTAAATACAGTGACAACGCAATCATGCCCAGGACAGTGATGCCAGACAGCCTTAGGGTCTGCAGTTTCCACATGCTCAAACTGCAATTTGCACATGTTTAAGCTGCAAGGCAGACAGATGAGCATCCTGCAGCAAAGGTCACCTGGATGCCAGACACTGTGAAGTAGGGAATCTCAAACTTCACACGTATGGGTGGCATGCGGCCCTTGGCTTCCTCTTCAGCCTCCACACTTGGAAGGCCAAACTTGCACCTTAACAAGAACTCCTTGCCGCCTGGGAAGTTCTTGATCTTCCAGACCATGGCTTCCTTCTCTGGAGCATACACTGCTGCACCCTGCAAACCATACATTATTCACTATTCAATACCGTACAACTGCTCTAGTTACAATAGCTAGGAAGGCATACACAAACCTTGTAGAAACTTATGCAAATGCCAGCCTGCTGCTACTGCAGCTTGAGCAATATCATGCAGCGTCGGGATGATGGTGATACCTGAGAAGTCCTGACATTAGGGGTGATAGCATCAGGCGGCAGAGGCAGCAAGATCTCCACATTAGTGGCACTACTTCTCTCCTTGAATTGACTGCGTGCTTTGACCATGTACTCTGTTCGACTACGGCTATGTCGCTCTACCAAGCACTCTACCCAGATCAGAGGCTTCACATTCTGGCTCAGACGATATGTCCTGCAGAGATCAATACTCATGTAAGCTGAACAGCTACAGACAGGCCTTTGAGTCTTCTATCCTTCAATGCGGACTGAGCCCAGCATGCTTTCAATCACATGACAATGCTGTTCCTCTTGCTGCATTGCCGATGCAATTTCTGCTTCATTGCCATGGCTGCCAAGCTGTAAGTTATGCAGCAACAAGTGTGCGTATTAACAGCAATGCTGCGCATGTCACTGTACACATGCCATAAGATTATGTACATGCTGCTGACAGCTTACATGAGATCAAAAGCTCCATCTGGAGGTATAAAGGATATTGTTCGGTCGTTGTCAAACCGAGCCAGCCGGACGCATTGGTGAAATTTCATGTCTTCTAGATCTACAGCTTTGCTCTTGCCACCACGGCCTTGTGCCTCAAACAGCACCTGCAGGTTTACCAACATTGTGAGTGGGCAAGTAGAATGCTGAGGCAATTTGACTGGATTTTGAGGCTTGGTTGGGAGCAGGGCTGTTACTTTTTGCAAAGCACTCTTGCTGCAAAAGCCAATGCTATGATCAGAGACAACTCCTCCATTGCATTCAACACAAATGTGCTGTGATCATGCATCTGCAGTGACATGACAGCCTGCATGCATAAAATTGCATGCACATGCTATGGATGCATGCATATGCTGTGATATCCACAGTTTGCGTGGCCGACAACACTACCTTATCATTGAGTCCCAGTTTGCACTCAGGCATGCCGCTGAGGAAGGTACGCATTTTCAGCGCACCTACCACCTCAGATCTGACCACTGTGCCATTGCTATTGACTAGCAGATTGACACTCTCCACCACATCCAGGAACACTTCATTTTTCTTGTATTTGATGCCTTCACTACGCCATGAGACAGCATTTGTGACAGCCATTGGTGGCTTGACGGCTACCTGCAGCAAAGCACAGAAAACAATATGGCAGACCCGGCCCTTTTGCCATTGTTTAGGCACTAGAGACGGTGTAGGTGGCCTGATCAATGCAGCCCACAGCCTTGATTGCGCCGCACAGGAAGCAGCAGGTATTTAAGTGAGTCTCGTCAGTGTTGCTGGCAAGATCTGACAGCATGATCAGCACAATCAACTGGCATGAGCAATCCATGCATAGCGTTAGCAACAGCAACCAAGCAAGTACCATGCTCTTACCTCCATCTTGTGTGCGTCAGTCTTGATGTATTCAGAGAGGATCTTTGCTTCTGTGAACTGAGGGTAGCCAAAATCCATGACCTGCATTGTGAAATAGCATGTTTGCTCTTGCACTTGCTAATAAGTAAAAGCCTGGTCCTGCCTGATTGAGTCATGCATGCATTGCTGCATGCTGTTTGGCCAGTACAAGACGGTTCTTGCGGTCATGCTTTGCATACCTCATCCAGCAGCTCATATGCTATCACAAAATTATCTCGCAGAGACTCCTCTTCCAGCTCTTGGAAGTAGTGAGTGAAGATCTCCTTCAGTTTGTGGAGGAACAGAAGGATAGCCCCAGCATTGATGTTGTTCTTGGCAACTGCCAATAGGTATAGATTGGAGTACTGAACATAGATGTACGAAACTCCTTCATCAAGGATGACTGGAGTGACCTTGCCACTCTCCTCTAGCTCATTCAGCTTTGTGATAAAACGTTCAGCTTGTTTGGGATTGACATCCCCTCGGTAATCTCTGGAGAGCAAAACTCTGCCCTTGAGATCCAAGACGAAAAGTGCTGAGGCTGCCATGCCGCTAGCTCAGCAGCTGGAGCAAGTGAGACTGTGTACTATGTTGAAGGCAGGTGTGCTGAAAGCTTGTCACTGGCTTGTTTGTGGCTGCTCTGAAGACGCCTGTCTGGCCGCTGATGCTACGCCTGATGGTTTGCAGATCGCTTGCAATATAGGACCCAAATTATGAGGTTTGGCACCTACTGCCAACAAGTCGATGATCGAGTTCAGAGCCTCCCTCCGGATGTCGAGCCCAGATATGTCAGCGAGTTGATGCAGATCCACCCTTTGCTCTGGTGTCAACGTTAAAACTGTTGATGTACGAATTGCAGGCTCCACCATGCAAGCCGCAACTAGTGCCTATCACTCAGTGCTGCTTGTGAACAACAGATGCTGATCTCACGTATGGTGGGCACTGAAGCCGTGCTGACCTGAGGCTGCACAGCAGGTTGCGGCTACAACCCTCAAAACCAGAACATATGCTCAAAACCAGCGTTCCGAGGAAATAGCTCGGTCGCTGCTGGCAATGGATGCAGGCAGTTTGCCCCAACTCCTTTTTAATTGACTTTTTTAACCTATTTTTGTTGCCGTAACGCCTACACATCGGGTCGCTTGCACTAGACTCTGCAGGCTCCCTCGCGGCGTCGGTTGGCGTCTTGCACATGATTTGCGTGCGCTGCACAACAGACACATGCGGCGACTGCTGCCCCACTGAATGCACGCTGCGAGGTGCAACAACCTGCTGATAGGTCAAAGCTCACTGGAGGCTTCGACCGCCTGCTGTGCGGTGCCTGTGTAGGTTTCTGATTAGCCCTGCCGACAACGCATCATCGTGTAACAAAGTTCTGACAAAGCTAGAAGAGCTCAGCCTTTGAGACCATGTCGAGAGGCGGTTCTCAACTGGGTGGCACAGTGCCTGGTGCCTTGACACAGGGGTTGCCAGGGACAGACGTGTACGTTCATAATGTCAACGTGAAAGATCAATGCTTCAGTGGGGCCTTGCATACACGAAAGTCCACACTCAGCTTGAGCAGGTTCCCTGGCAACATCCGATGTTGTGCACAGGTTGCATGAGGACAACCCCTTTGCACTGCCAAGTGATGAGGAGATTTTCATGCTGCAAGAGGTGGAGCGGCAACAGCGCACTCAGCTGATGGAGACCATGCGAAGTCTTCCTGTCCATATGAAATCCACATTTTCATCACAAATCCAGGCCACAGTCGTCAGAGAGGTTGGCTTGGAACATCCTATCCGAAAGGCAGAGCCACAGAAGAGGTAGCATTTCTCTTTGCAAAGCTTCTGACCCACCTAGCTTGACCGTTTTGCAGCTTGCAATGTCAGTAATATTTGCATCAATCAGATGTGAAAAGCTGAAGCTGGCATATTTTGGAGGAACAATGATGGGTTGCCCAGCAATCGGCTACTCACTACCACATATGAGTTCTGTTCCCACAACCACTCGCTGGACATTCTTTTGGCGTATGGCCCTGTCATCGCAGCACCATGGCATCCAGCCAGCATCATTTACCCAATTTTGCCTTGTGCTCACATGCTAACATCAAACCCCAGCAATCGGGATGACCCACGCAGCAAGCTGCCCTGTTTGTCAAGTGCTAAATGTGTGCGTATTTTGTTGCAGGTTGATTGCTGCTGCACCTCCTGCTGCACCTGCCAGCACCAGGCGGCCTCAGGAGAAGGAGAACATGAATGATTTCATTGCTAAGAAGCGTGAAATCTTCCTGGTCCAAATGAGTCTGGATACCAAGCATGCAGAGATCACCAAGCTGGAAGAACGCGCCTTGCAGGTGCACACATCCCATGCTGCACAGCAGCCTTCACTCACAACCCAGCCTGCCATGACATAAGTGCTAGTTGTTATACACTGTGCTTGTCTTGTCATACATTTAAAGGCGTCGTGAAGTCCCAATGGCCTCCTGTTAATAGCATTTTCAGCACATGCAGCACCTCAGCGTAGTGCAGTTTCTCCATTTCCAAGTAGCTGTGGTGACATGCAGCGTGAGGAGGCATTGAAGAAGTCAGAGCAGATGCTGGAGGAGGACGCGCTGCGCTTTGATGCTTTCTTGAAGGAGAATGATGAGAAGGTGCAGGAAGCTATCAAGAAGGCTGAGGTGGAGGCCAAAGCCAAGCAGGACAAGGTGCCCACCACATGCTTTGACTGAGCATCTCTGCAAGCTGCAAGCCCAAGCAGCAAACATACAGCTGCTGCAGCACCCAACCAGTTGCAACCTTCTAATTGAGCGCTTCTCATGCTTAACATTAGCTGCTGCAATCTGCTTTGGCTTACAAGGGTACAGCATTGTTGCTGAAGAGTTACACAGTCACAGTGACGACAAAGTCAGTCCAGAGCCAGGCTGCACAGTTCCAAGCAGACGCCCATGCGTGCACCTGCTACAAAGCTAGCTTTGTCAACCAGCAACCCTGTCCTGTGTTAGCTTCCAAGCACACGGCAGTCAGCAGACCCCACAGTCCCTTCTAACAGCAGCTGCTGTGCTGTAGCTGATGGAGATCAAGAGGGTGAATGCATCCATGGCAACCATCAGGAGCCAGCTGAACAAGTATGAGGAGCAAGTAGAGGAGTGCCGGCGGTACCAGAAGTTCCTGGACTCAGTGACGCCGGTGGAGTGGCAGGAGCAGCAGAAGCAGGCCCTGGTGG
>JAABUK010005540.1_pt1 | contig 19519 bp, 1 predicted proteins | sample 5559141 | NCBI WGS metagenome assembly JAABUK01 (sample SAMN10711869, study PRJNA513367) | rock metagenome | isolation source: Antarctica rocks | place: Antarctica: Victoria Land, Pudding Butte nord | collected 2016-01-03 | reverse complement strand
TATTCGGCGGTAACGGATCCTCGTTTATATCCGAGTCGATTTCTAAGTTTTAGAAAAGATATTCGAATCCTTAATTTATATAATTTCTATATACTATATTAAAATATTTATAGTTATATATTAGATTCTAATTTAAATATAATATATACGACCCTAAACCTAAATTAATTTAATTATTAAAATTATCTCTATCTTTATCCTAATCTATTTCTAATATTATAAAACTAGTTTAATTCGATTTGTCTAGTTCTTTTTATAATATTAATTTTCCTTTTTTATTTAAATTCCTTAACGGTATTAATATTTCTTTACTCTTTATACGACCCTCCTCTTTATTTTTATTTTCGAGAATATAAAAGAGTTTATTCTACTTATAGTATTAATACACGTTAGTTAAATTAGAGTTACTATATAGGTATAAATAATAAATAACCTAATACTCGTATTCTATACAAAACTAATTTAATTCTAAACTACTATTATTATTAAATTAATTTTTACGATTATACCGATTATTATTTTATATTATTTCGTGGGATATTAATAAAGTATATAGTATAAATAACGAATTAAGGGGTTCTCGATTTTATTAACCTCTAAAAAGTATTTAAAGGCGATTTTTATAAACGAAATTAAAAATATTATATTTTATCCCTCCGACTCTTAATAATTAAGGTACGGTCTATTATATTTTATATATTTCGTAAATATAGTTTACCCTAAGATTTATATTAATAATTTCATTTATAATTAAAAATTTACTATAAAACCTAGTCCCGAATAAAAGGTTTATAATATAAACGACTATTTTTTTAAAATAAATTAAATTAATATAATTTATCTTAATCTTTATCCCGGTGATTTTACGTTTATTTTAAATATATCCGATACTATAAATTCATCGCCTTGAAGAGGAGGTATTTATTATATTAAATATATATAATTAATACTATTAGTAATAGTATTAAGAGTAACGACTTTATTTATTTAACTTCGAGGGGAAGTATAGGAGGTATTTTTTATTAATCGAATTAATATTATTTATTCTAATCTTTATCCTAATAGTTATATTAAATAATAATTAAATTTATAATACTATAATTATAATAATTAGATACGTTATTAAATAGTAGTAAAATTTAGTTTAAATCGAACTTACCTAAAGAGATAAATATAGGGATAAATATAAAAATAATAATAATTAACTAGGTTATTAGTAGTTAATTATACCGATCTTTATATATATAATATATTAAACGTGATTTCGAATTAAGATTAACGCTTTTTTAATACTATAGTTAATATAGTTTAGGTATAGGTAAAAGTAAAGTAAAAAATAATAAGAATAATCGGATCTATAGCGTTAAAAGCGGGATTCTTAGTTATTACTTATTTTAGTTTATTCTTCGAAGTTATATACTTTCGTTAAAGACCTTTATCTTTCTACGAGCTTTTATATCGTAATATATTAATATATAAATTAATTATTCGTGCTATTATTAAACGATTAATTAGATTATTTTATAATAAAATCGTAAATTTTTATTTATTAATTAATCCCTATCGGAATCTACTATTTAAACGCTTTATATTAATTTTTATATTAATTTTTAATAAAGATCCTATCTCCTAGCGAAACCCCTTTTCGTTTTAATTATTAATATTTATTTACCCGCTTAATATTTTCGTTAAAGTCTTTAATAATTTAATATCCTTCGGTTAAAGAGTAATATATTTATTATATATAGTATATAAATTAATTATTAAATAAATTGATTTTAGTTTATCTAGGGATAATATAAGGAATAAATTTATTAAAGAATATATATATTAGATAATTTTTTATAGCCTCTTATAAAGCGCTAAATATATTACTCTAAAATTATATATCCTTAAAAAGGTTTTAGTAATAGATCTCGCGGACTAGATATAAAAAGAGTATTTTTAGAATTAATAAATCGAAAGTCTTCTAATATTTTTTAATTTCCCGGAGTATTTTCGTTAATAGGGATTAATATCTTAATTAAGATAAAAGTAGTTAATAATAATATAAAATTTACTACCGGGCTTTATATATTATCGGGTAAATATAGGAATTTGATTTATCCTTCCTCTCTTCCTTTTTAGGGCTTAAGCGCGGTTTTTAAATAAGAATTTAAATAGAGTTTTAACCGCCCGTATTCCTATAGAGGTCTAATTAATAAATAAAGAGCCCTAAGATAAAGACGTAACTAGTATTAATATCTAGAAATTAGTATATAATCTATAGTATATTTAATATAAGGGAAAAACTTATAAACTTAAATACTTTTAGCGCTTTTACGTATAAGGTTCTATACTTTAGAACTTTAATAAATTATATAATATTAATAAAATTATTATAATAAAGTTAAAATTAAGGTAAATTATTTATTATTTTACTTTACTCTAGTTTTTCCTAGAGAATATCCGCGTCTCGAAGAAGTCTTTATAATAACGGATTAATATAAAGATTATAATAAAGTTAGGATATATAGTAAAATAACGAATTTTTATCTTTAGTTATAGTTTTAACTTTTTATATCTTACTTATCTTCTTTTTCTTTTTTATTATTTTCTAATTTATTTTTAAATTCTTAAAAATTACCTAGTAAATAGTATATATTTCTTTAATAATACCCTCTAAATAATCGAGAGGTATTTCGCCCGTATTAAATTTCGGTAGATTATTCTTATTAGTATAAAGAATCTACTTTAGTTATTTATTACTACGGGTTTTATCCCGATCTTTATCTTAAACGGAAGGGTTTTAAATATCCTCCTCTATTATTATATCTTCTATATCTTAATTAAAATAAGAGTAATCGAGTATAAAGTAATTTAAATTATTTTACTAGTAGTTTTTATACCCTCGGAAGATAGGACTAACTTCTATTAAATAAAAATATAAGATATACTTTTCTATATAATTTATATAAGATTTAATACCCTCGAATTAGGGTTTAATTTAATTATTTAGGGCCGAATTATCTTAATCTTTATCTTAATTATTATTCTTTTAATAGTTTTCCGAGATCTCGGGTATTACTAATTAAATTTAAATATTATTCGAGGGATCGGCCGGATAAGAATAATAAAAAAGTATAATCTCTATTTTATAATCCTACCTCTCGATAACGTATTCGTAATTATTATATTAGTATTTTTAGTATAGCCGTTAATATTTAGGATTATCCTTAGTTTATTCGTATATATTATTATTATCTATATAGTTTATATAGCCCTCTAACCCTATTACGTCGTTATTATTATCGACGATAATATTATTATCGTCGCTAGTACTGTCGTTATCTTTAATCTTAACGTTTTTACCCGAGTTATATTTATTATTTTCTATTTTATTCCTAGGTATAAATAGTTTATATAATTAAATAAAAATCGGTTAAATTATATTCTTTAATTCCGGGTAGATAGGCTAAGAGAATTAATCTAGCGTATTTAATTAATCTTCGGACGGCGGGTAGTAATTCGTATTAACAATATCATCGAAATCGATTTATTCTTATATAGGACCAAATAACTACGGTTCGTATATTTTATTAAAACTATTTATTTTAATATTTATACCGCAAGATTTACTAGAAGGTTAGGGTTATTTTATATATTTACTATTCTAAAACCCTAGTATTTAAGCGACTATTATAGACTTTATTAATATTATTTATTTTAATTTATATCCTAGTAATTTTACCCCTTTATATAGTAGATTAATTACTTTATAATTTAAAAGCTAAGGAGTTATTTTCTATAAATTAAATTAATATTATTTATCTTAATCTTTATCTTAATATATTTACTTAGTATATAAAGCGCTAACGATTATATAATTATAATAGTTTAATATTTTATTAATTTATAATTTATTTTTATTTAATTTTACCTTATTTATAAAGACTAAAGTACGGATAAACGTAAAGAAAATTACGACTAATTAGTTTATTAATAGTTAAATATACCGGCCTTATATATATAAATATATTATATAGTATTTTAAATTAAGATAAATATTTTTCTAATAACGTAGTTAATATAATTTCGGTATAGAGGAAAGCGAGGTTATAAATAAATAAAATAATTAGATTTATAATATTAAAAGCGGGATCCCTAGTTATTATTCACTTTAATCCTATAATAAAAAGTTATACTCTTTTAATAACGACTTTTATATTAAAATAGTCTTTTATCTTATCTCGTATTAATAAATTATAATATTAATTATAGTAGTTATAAACGATTAATGAATTATTTTAAAATAGTATCGAAAGTCCAAAATTTTATAATTAAGTCTAAATTTCGTAGTAAAGGTAATAGTATTAATTTAATTTATATAAAGATTAGGATAAATATAATAAAGCGTCGACCTTTGGATATTAATTATAATATATTCTTACCTAATATATATAGCCTTTAATCGCCGTATAAATTATATATCCTTCGGGGTTATAATAATCCGCTTATTATAAATCGCGTAAAAATTAGTTATTATAATTGAAATTAATATTATATATCTATATAAATAATATTAGGTTATTTATTTACGAGTTTTTTAATTAATATCGCCTCCGAGGCCTCTTATAACGCGTTTAGACCCATAATCTATATACGAAAATAACGTTTATAAAAAGTATATATAATTTCGCGTATAAAGCGCGTAAATAATAACTTCGGGATTAAAAGATTAATAGTTTTCTAAAGAAGTTTAATTTTTTATAGAGTAATAATTAAAGAGTTAAATTAGATAAATATCTAATTATAAAGGTCCTATTAATTATTACTCTTTAATTATTTATTTTATACCGCGACTTTCTTTACCCGGGGTTTCCTTATATATATTTTTTATATATTAAATACTTTCCTCGTTACTTTAGGATTCCGTTATATTTTTAATAATCGAGGGCTTTAATTAACTCTCGCGTTATTATTAAAACTATCGAGTAATTTAAGGCTAATATCGGCTATACTTTTATTAACGACTAGAGGTATAATTACTAATTTAAATTAATAAAAATTTAGTTAAATCTTAAAAGGAATTCCTGAAGGAGGGTTAGAATATTAATTTACTATATATTTAAAATTACTTTTTAGCGGGATACTAACCTAAAATATATAAAATAAATATAAATTTATCTTTATAATCTTCTTATTAGGTATTAATATAACTAAATTATAACTATTATATATAACGTACCTCTATAGACTATATAATTATAAAAGAGTTAATAATTTCTCTTATTTTCCTACCTTCTTTACTAGTTTCTAAAATACGTATTTAGAATATTTTAAAGTAGTAGCTTCGCTATTAATAACTCTAAACCTAATAATTAATATTCTTTTACTCTTAGTTTAGTTATTTAAAATAATTCTTTTATAAAGAGTTTAACGACTAAGGGTTCCGATAAATACTATTATATATATATAATAGAAATAATTATTATCTTTCTCGAATAGTTTTATAAATAGGAGTAATATCGTATCTAAAAGATTAAGTAAGAGAACTAGAAATATAAAAGTTATATATTTAATTTTTTTTAGACGTCGCCTAAACCGGCTCCGAAATAAGAGTTTTTTTATAATAATATTATAGTAGGTATAAGGGAGCCGAGAAATATCTATAAAAGATATAACCGAATAATTACGAGAATTAACATTTAGAATAATATGAAAATATATCTTATATTAAATTAATATAAAAGGAAAGTTTTAAATTTAAATATAGAACCGATTTAAACTATATTATCTTTTAGAGACTAGGTATATTCTAACCCGTTTAATATATAAATATAAAGATTAATATAAATATTTATTATCTTAACTATAGAGAAGTAAAAGAAAGATTAACGTACTACGGTTTAATAACCGAGAAGTAATATTTAAGGACTTTCTTAAATTATTTATATAAATAATTATCGAGCTTAAACTCTCTTTACGATTTATTAATAATATTAATATATAACGAGTATTTAAATATACGAATTCGTCGATTACTCTCCTTTCTATATCTATAATTAAAAATTATATTATAAAGAAATATAACGATATTTAAAATTAACTCCTTTGGAATTTATTTAATAATAATACGAAAGTTATTTTAATACTAGACTTATAGTTTTTTAAAAAACTAATAAAGTTATATAATTATAAATATATACTTTATCGACTAGCGGTAATAGTATTATAAGGTACTCCTAACTTTTAAATATATAAAGAGAAAATATAATAATATTAATCTAACCTTATACCTAAATATTATTATTTATTATTATAAATTAAAGGATCGGATAATAGTAATTATTATAAATAACGCCTTTAATAATAATAATATATATTAGGTCCTCGAAACTATATTACTAGAGGAAAAAGTTTAATTTTTAACTATAAAAAAGGAAATAGAAAATAAAATCCGCGATTTCTATAATAATTAAAATACTTTTACGAATATTAAAGTTTATTATATTTTATACTTTTTATATATTATTTAACTAGGCTTAAAGGAGCTTCTTAAAGTAATTAAAATCTTATTAATAAATAAAGACTTTTAGAAGGATTAAGACGATAAAGTAGATAAATAAGAGTTTTTTAAAATAGGGATAAAACCTAGGATCCTATTTACTTTAATAAAAGTACTTCCGTATTTTAAATAATATATTAATTATTATACCGATATTTATTTCTATATTAATACTAGGGGATATAAATTCGTAAAACCTCTACCTATTTTAATAAAAGTAGTTAACGGCGCGAGCGCTTTTAGGATATCTAAAAGCGATTAAATAATAAAAAATATTAATTAACCGGGCCGAATTAAATATAAGGAATATACGATAAAAAATATCGAAATAAATTTATAATATTAAAACTCTTCTAGGACGTAGCGACTAGATAGGATTTAATTTATTATATATTAATCTATATCTTAAAGTTAAGGCCGCCGTTAAAGGAGTTTTTCTATAAATAAACGGAATAATTATAACTAGACGAGGATGAATAAATTTAAATAAAATACCTTATCGAACTTTATAAACTATTCTATTAATATATATAAACGATAGGTATATTATATACGCCGACTATTTATATAATTTTTTCGGTTTATAATACTTTATTTAATTATTTTAAAAGTAAAAAAGAAAAACTTACGAAGAAGACTACGCCTTAAAAGAGGTTTATATTAAAGAGTTTAAAAAAAGTATAGGATAAATTTAACTAGTATTATTTTTAGACCTAATTAACTTTAGGCGGGTTATATAGTATAATAACTCTTTTAAAATTAATTCGAAAAACGATTATATTCAAAGACTAGGGATAGAATAAAGAGACTAGGTAAGAATAAAAGAATTTTTATTAAAAATAATTTAAAGAGTAATTCGACCGGCGCCCGTAGGTTATTTAATAAAAGAAAATCTATACTAAAAAAGACGTCGAGGTAGATAATTTTAAATATTTAATTAAGAGTAAAAATAAAGTATTATTAAACCCGAAAAGTCGGAGTAAAGAATTTCGAAAATACTAGGAAACGAGTAAATCTTTTATTTATATTAATCTTTATATTAATAAATATACCTATTAATTATATATAGCGTTTAGTAAAGACGACGGTAAATCTATATTTAATAGATAAAAAGATCTTTCGCTAGTATTTAATTATCTTTTTTATACGACCCGCGATATTCTAATCGTACTTTATACGGGTATTAAATACGAGCGAGTATTTAATATCGCTATCTAATTATATATAACCTAAAAATTTTATAATCCCGAGACGTTTTTAACTCTTATAGTCCTTAATCGCTTTTAATTTAAAGAAAACGAAATAGTAATATTCTAATAGGATTTAGACTACGAAGAAATAATAACTTTTAAAGAGTATAAAGTAGAGATATAAAGGCGGGACGAGGTTATAATAAAAAGTAATAACGACTTTATAAATAACGAAGACGAAGGCGGGTATAATAATTTTATAAACGAAACTACTATCTTAAAATTTAATAATAAGAACGAAGAAAGTAAAGAATCTTTAATTTTAATTATTAGTTTAACTCGTAATTAGGGAAGAGTTAAAGAATCTAGCTCTTAAATAAGAGTTTATAAAATAATATAAAAATATATAAAAACTATATTAATAATAAAAAGGCTCGAGAAAATAATTTAAAAATTAAAATTTCCGGGTATTAAATAAACGGGAGTAATTCGAAATATATATATTTTATTTAAGACTCTATATCTAGTTATTTAATAAAGAGGAAGAAATCGAATATAGGATTATTCTTTAAACCGGAGGTAATTAATAAATTTAGAGGGTTAAAGAATAAATAGGAAAATAAATAAATTTTATTAAAACTATATAAAGAATTTTATTTTATTTTAAAATTTTTAAAAGATTATAAAAAGACGAGTAGGGCTTCAAAGTATAAAAGGAGTTAAAGGAGATATAAAGAATAAAAATATATAATATAAATTAAATAAAACTAGTATAAAGATTAATATAACTACGATTAGAAATTTTATAAACTAGTTATATTAAATATTTAGGTATATAACTAGATATACTCTTTATATTTATATTTAGAATTTTATTCGATAATATAATCTCTTTTTAATTTAAAGAGGGCCTTAAAAATACTCTCGATTTAATAATTTATATTATCCCCTTCGATATCTTTTTTTAATCTTTAGAACGAATAATATCCTTCGTTTTTTTTATAATTTAAATATACTCCGGCCCTAATATTATCCTAAATATTTTCCGCGCCTCTTTTATATTTTTATTCGGTCTCTAGTTATATTTTTCGTATTTATAATTATCGGGGTAAAGATAATATAGTTTTAATATTATAACTTACTCTTTATTAACTTAAATAAATATAAAACCTATATTTATTCTACGACGACGATTTTATTTATTAAGGCTATATTATTTATACTTTTCTAAATTCGTATTAAACTAAATAGTTATATTCTTCTAGATAGTATATTTAGTAAAAGTAAAAATATAATAAATTTATAAATCCCTCTTTAGTAAATCTTTTTATTTATATTAATTTATAATTAATATATAGCCGGATAAAGATTAGTATAAATAATATACTTTAAGACTATATCTTTTATAATATGAAAACCCTTTATATATATATACGCGAAGACGGTATTTATCGTAGTAATCGATTTTAGCGCGGAGTAATTTAAATATTATAATTTAGTATTCTTTAATAATATTATAAATCGATTAGTCCCCGGATTTTACCTATAAATTAAATAAGATCTAAATATTACGAGCCTCGGTTTACTTTTTACTTTCGCTTTAAATATTATAAATTTCGTTTTAATCTAATTATTAACGTATTTTAAAAATATAATTATTAATATTTAAAGAGCTATCGATATCCTCTAGTAATTATTTATCGATTTAATCTATATCTTTATTATCGTTAATTATTATTTCTTTAATTAACGAAACCCCGTTTTATTTAGGTAATAACCTATTTATATTTACCTATAATAATCCTATTATATATTAATAATATCCGCTTTAAATAGGATATATTAATATAAAGATTAATATAAACTTTTCATTAATTATTTAGATTTTATTTTACTTTAATAATCTTTATTATTCTTATTCTAAAAGAATATTCTATTTTTATTAATTTTTCACTTTCTTTTAAGCTCGCTAAACTATTTTCGTATTTATAATTTTTACGCGTTTAATAGCGGCGTCTACCTTTAATAATAACGAAAGGTATTTTCTTAATTTTATTATATTAGGGTTCCTAGAAAGTTATTCTTCGGTTTTTCTCTTCGGTTATAAATCTAATATATATTCTCTTTAGCCTCTTCGTAATATAGAATTTCCAAGAGGATTTATTCTATTAATTATTAATATTAGTTATTTATATTAAATATATAAAATTAACGTTTACGACGACTTATAGTTTAATATTAAACCGAAGTCGTATCTAGATATTAATTAGTCTCGTGTTTCTTTTTCTTTAACTATAGTTTATTATTTATTTAAATTTTAGATTTTTCTTCTCTATAATATATCAATCGTTATTATAAAGAGCTTTACTATAAAGAAAGGCCTTAGATACTAGTCTAGTTACTTATATTAATCTTTATATTATTTAGATTAGGACGTCGATCTAAAATCTTATTTAAAAGTTATTAATAATAGGAGTATATAATCTAGTAATAAATAAATAGGGTTTACTACCGAATCAAATACGATAGTATAAGAACCGATAATTAAATAATTAAATAGTAAAGGAATTAAACGATTTAACGAAGTTATTTATAAAATAAATAATTCGTTAAATCTAGAAATAAAAGAAAAGCGGAGGCGTTTTAAAAATCCGTTACTAGCGCGGCGCTAGTAATAAATCTAACGAGTAATAACGTTATTTAATATAAATAATTTTAACGATCTTTATATATAAATACTACGTAGCTAGTATATAATAAATTCTATATTAAATTCTATAATCTATTTTAATTAGATAATATACTTTTATTCGAAAAATTTGACGTATATTAATTAATATTAATTAAATTTATAAGTATACCTCTCTTATAAAGCGCTCGTTTTACTATAATAGTACTAAAGAAATAAACCCTCTTTCTATTTATTTAAAACGTATTTTAGAGACTTAAAGTATATTAATATCTACTATTAATCGCGATATAAATAAAGATTAATATAATTACTAAGCGTACTAGGTAGGTATTTAGGTTTATTTATATTATTAACCCTACCCGGGAAGGGAGGAAGAGAATAATAAATAATTCTTTTCTTTCTTTAGTAGTCTCTACTCTTTCCCTTCTACTCCCTTCCTTATTAGAAGGGAAGGGAGCGGGGGTTATTCCCTTCCCTTCCCTTCCCTATTCTATAATATAATTATAACTCTAACTCTTTTATTTAAAGAGTTAATAAATCTTAATTTTATTTAAATTATTATTAAAGGTAAATTAATAAAAGCCCTAATTATTAAAATTATCTACGAGAAATAAAGGCTTTACTTTTATTATAAACTATTTAAATATAATATAAAAGTTTATTTAATTAAGCTAGCTAGCCTCCGATTTAATATTATAATTATTATTAATAACGACGAGAGTATTATAAAAGGAGTTACTTTAGACGCGGGAAAAGAATAATCCTAATATAAAGTCGTATATTAAAATTATAAATACTTAGAACCCTATATATACCTTCTTACTTATTAGTTATATTATTTAATTTATTTTCGTTATTAATTAAACTTTTGTTTAAATCTATTATATAACTTTTTAAAACCGACCCTACTTTTCGTAATAAATATATAATTACTTCTTATTAACTACGGAATAATTAATCCCGAATTTAAATTAAAGTTTTAATTAATATTAATATATCTAGCTACTTTTTTATTAATTATAATTTTATATATATTTAATATTTACCCCTTCGTTTTCTTTATTATTTTTATATTATCCGACTTTTTAATAACGTACCTACCGTTATAAAATATATTATTTATATCGTAGAAGCGATTTTAAATATTTATAATTATTAAGAACGAATAATTTTCTTTATTATTAAATTTAATTAATACCCCGTCGTAATCGGCGCATTATATTTTTATTATTATAAAGTTATTATTAATTTCTTAAATAATTCCTTAACCTTCGTTTTATATTTTTATTTAAGAAATTATACTCTTAATCCCGTAAAAGTCTTCGTGGAAAATAAATTCTTTTTTATACTTTAAAAAAGTTTCTAGATTTAAAAATCTTGGTCTTTAATTTTATTTAATATCTATATAGGGTAAACCTCGATTTAAAAGGAGTCGCTAGTATATAAAGAGCCGTTATTATTTATAAACGATAATATTATTATTAAATAATTAATTCCGACTCGAGAGAAGTTATTTTAGTTTTAGGTTTATTAATAATATATTTAATTTTAAATTTACAAAAAGTAAATATTAATTCAAGAAGAGTTAACCTAGTCCTAGGTTTAATAAAAGTAAATTTAATTTTTAGCCTAACCTAGTACTCGTATAAAATAATCTAGAATTTAAAAGAAGTTACTTTAATTCTAGGTTTATTAATAATAAATCTAGATTTAAAAGAAGTCTTCCCCGCCTTAATCCTAGTTATTTATTCTTATAAAAACTAATTATAATAACGAGTATAATTATATCGTTATTACTATTAAGTAAAGAAAGATATTTAAAATTAAATATTATAGTTTAGCCTCGCTTCGTTCTAAATCCTAATATTAAAAATAGTAATTTTAATACCTAGTTACTTTTAATATATACGAGATAAGATCTCGATTATTTACCTAGCTCGTTAGACTTAACGAGTAAATTATATTTAATTTATTATTTATAGAAATCGATTAATTTTTAAATATTCTAGAAGAAATCTCGACCCTAAATACTTAGTTTTATTAAGAATCTAGATATTATAAATTTAAACCCCGCCTTAATTAAAACCTTAAATTAAATATATATAATTAAATTTAAAACCGAGTTATATTTAAAATAAATAAGGAGTTTTATCTCGCCTTTATTATTATTTAAAAAGAGTTTTAAATTTATTAAAATAATAAGAATATTAACCTAACTATAATCCTACCTACGTGGTATTATAAATTCCTAGATATTTTTTTAAAAAAAGACGTTAATACCTTACTCTTATATTAATTATATAATTATATTATTAAATTTAAAAAAGGGTTATAACCTCCGTTATCTAGTTTATATAATATAAATTATAACGAGATCCTAGAACTCTATTATTACCTAGATAAAAACTTTAATAAAGGTTTTATTCGGGTTAATTATTTTTATACCGCGTTCTTTATTTTATTTATAAAGAAATTTAACGGAGATTTATATTTCTATATTAATTATTAAGGGTTAAATATTATTATTATAAAAATTAAATACTCTTTACCTTTAATTTTAGAAACTTTAAATTAATTAAATCGTATTAAGATATTTTCTAAATTAAATATCATATTTATTTTTAATCGCCTCCGCGTTAAAGAGGGCGATAAAGTATTTATAATATTCTATACCCGATTCGGCTTATTTAGATATTTTATTATATTATTTAGATTATATAATAACCCTACCTCGTTCTAGTATTATATTAACGATACTCTTTATAAATTTCTCGACGAAATTTATATCGTTTATCTCGACGATATTTTAATTTATAGCGATATCGAGGAAGAGTATAAAATCTATATTAAATGTAAACTCTAGAAACTCCGCGAGGCGGGAATTTAAATAAATATTATTAAATATAATTTGTATATTAAGGAAGTTACGTATTTAAAATTAATTATTATTATTAAAGGGATTAAAATAAATTTAAAGAAAATTAATATTATTTTAAATTAATTATAACTAGTTAATATTAAGGATATTTAAAGTTTCCTAGGATTTATTAACTTTTATCGGCGCTTTATCTATAAATTTAATAAACTCGTTATATTATTTATAGTCTTAATTAAAAAAAGTATCGTCTTCGAGTAGAGTATTTAATATTAAATAACTTTTAATACCTTAAAGAAGACTTTTAACTCCGATATTATTTTAAATTATTTCGACCCCGACCGTAAAATTATAATAGAAATAAATACGTTTAATTACGTATCTAGGGGCGTTTTATCCTAGTATAATAATTAAAATATTCTTCGTCCTATTATTTACTTTTTAAAGATATATAACCCTACCGAGTATAATTATAGAGTTTATAATAAAGAGTTTATAATAATCGTCTATATATTTAAGGAATAGTATTTTAAACTAGAGGGATTTACTCTTTTTATCGAGGTAATATTTAATTATAAAGCTTTTAAATATTTTACTTTATTTAAAGTATTATCTCGTTATTAAATTAAATAAAGCGAGTTTTTATCCCGTTTTAATTATAAGATTACCTACCGGCCTAGTAAAGAAAGTAGTAAATTTAATATATTAATATATCGATTAAAAGACCTCTTTAAAGAGAGGGATAAATTAGATCCTAGATATTAATATTAATATTAAATTATATTAAAAAGAAAAAACCTAGCCCTAGAAAACCTTAAGGACTATATTTATAATATATTATTAAATATAACGATTTTAGTTTTAATTTTAATTACTATAATTATATTAATAATAAATTTAGAGATTTTTATCTAACTCTTTAAATTATACTTTATATTAATTTATACGACTTTAATAAACCTCGATATAAATATCGATTTAGAATTTTAGACCTTATTTATATTTTACGAGCCCGAATTAAATAAAGATTAATTTATTAATTTAAATAAAAACTTATATAATACCCCGATTTATTAATTATAGAATATAATTAATTAAACCGATTAATTCGCCCCTAGAGTCCTAGAAATACTACGTTTTAAAATATATTATTATAACGGAATTCCCCTCGCTAAATATAAAGATAAAGATAAAGTTCTCTATTTTTAAGGAAAAAGATATATTCCGAATTCTAGTAAATTACACCTTCGTCTAATCTAGCTAGTTTATAGTAATATCGCGGGTAATTATTTAAATCGTATTAAATATTACGGATTAATTAGTCGGGCCTATTAATAGCCTAATATTTATATTATTATCTAGTAATTCGTTAAAAATTATTATATATACTAAAGAATTAAACCTTCCCGCTAGTATATTTAAAAATAATTACGTTTATTACCGCCTCTATAACGACGTTAAAAAGATATCTCGATAGATTATATAAATCCCCTACCGGCTTATACTTTTATAGGAATTATTTATTAATATATTCTAATTTTTATAGACCGTTTAATTAAAATACGGTATTTAATATTAATTATATTAATAAAAATAAACGAAGCCTACGACGCTTTCTATTAGAATATATAAAAGCTTTATAAATTACTAGATATCTTTATTTCGGATTAAGGATTTTAATTTATATTAAAGTTCTAAAAGGCCTTATATTAATATTTTAAAATTAATTAATATATATCTACCGGTTATTATCCTTAGACGGATAATTAAACCGAGTAGTTTAATATTATAATAAAATACTACCTCCGTATATACGTTAATTATATATAAAATAATTAGGTGAAATAGCTCCCTAGAGCGGAGTTTTCTAGTAATAATATTAATTCTTCTAGTACTCTAGCCTCGCCTTTCTTAATTAATTATAATTAATATTTATATATTAATTTCGAGTTTATTGAATTTTTATTTTAAGATTTTACCGCCTAAACCCGTATTTTTTTAATCGTTACCGATAAATTTATAATATAAATAAAAGTTTTAAATAATTACCTCCGCGATAAAATATTTATCATTTAAGTTATTTTTAAATTCTCGGTTAATTAATAAAGGCGCCTATATTTAATATATTTAATAAACGATTAAATATAATTAAATATTAAGAATCTAAATATTATATACTTTTTAATTAAACTCGACGATTATAATATTAGCCCCTTCCGAGTCTTTAAAGTTTTCGATAATTCTTTTATAATTTAATTAAACTTTCTATATTTTATAAAAGTTTACTTTATCTTCTACGCTAGTTTATTATAATTAATAATTAATAACTCTTTATTTAAATAAATCTAGTTTATCCGAGAATTTATAACTACTAAAGATAATTAATATAAATAATATATTAATAGTATCTTGAATTCTAAATATAATCGTCGTTATATTCTATCTTTATTAAAATATTACGTCGATTAAAAAGATTACGTCGTTATATAGGAACCCTTTTAATACTTTATCCGTTATTAATAATTTATTAATAAATATTATATCTCGAATCCTAGCGCCGCTAGCCTCTACGAATTATTATATATTATTTAAATGTATTAATATAAGGAATCTTTATTATCTTCGTCCTAGTACGACTTTTAAGAAGTTAACCCTAGTTTATACTTTAGTTTATTCCTTATCTATTATTATTCCTTTAATTATCGTTCCGTATCGGCTTCGACTAATACTTTATATTATTATATAAATAGATAATACCCTATAACCTAGCCCCGTTATTATCGTTTATAAATAATAATATTAATATTTAGTTTTATTTATATACCGCCGCCTATTCCTCGTTTTATTCTTTATTCGTTATTATTATTTATTTATCTTATAGGAGCTCGACCTTAAAGAGGGAGTTATTATTATAATATAGTTTTATTAATCTAATCTAACTTAATTTACTTTAGATTTAATTTAAATTTGAATTAATTTCTTTATTTTTATTTTAATATAATTAGGATAAGAAATAAATAAATACTCTATATACTAGTTTCTATTTAAATAATAACTAACTCTACTCTAGTTTTCGTCCTTTATCTTTTATTTTAATTTACTCTTATATTATAATTAAGTTATAGTTTAATAAACCTAGCCGTTAATTTAATAAATATCTAGATATTAATCACGTCCTTTAATAAAAATTATAATGATAAAAAACTTAATATCTAAATTATTAATATTTTATTAAATATATAATTACTTTGAAATTAATTTTCTTAGTTATAGATAATAGATTTATTATAAAATTGAATTTCTTATTTCTTATTTCTTATAATAAATTAAATTTATTACTAGAATTACGTTAATATTTAAATTTATAAATATAAAAATTATTATTAATAATATTAAAGAGATTATTAATATCTAGATATACTATATATCGAGTTAAATTAATATATTTATAATAGAAAAACTAGTTAATACTTAAATTCTATATTTGAATTAATTTATATATATTTTATAAATATCGGAATTATTATTATAAATACCCTTTTAGAGCCGGTTAAGCCTGATTTTAATTTAATTATATTTATTTACTATATCGTAATATCTATATAAAGACTTTTATATCTAGAATCTATATTTAATAACTCTATTTATATTATATTAAATATATCCGCCTCCTTATCGGTATTTATAGGTATAAATATTTTAAATAAATCGGCGGGCGATCCCTTTTTAAACCCTTCTAATAATATATATTATTAATAAAATATTAATCGCGGTATTTAAAAACTATTATTCTCTATAAAAGTTATTAATTTATTTAATTACTTATATTATTCTTTAGAGAAATATATTATTTTTATAAATATAATTAATTATATATTAATAAGGTAGTCCCCGTTCTAGTTATAATTAATATAAATTATTTATAAATAATAACTAGTTTATTATATTATAAAAGTCGATTTAGAAATTTAATTAATTATAAAACTAGCTATAACGCCGGTTAAATAATTTTATATAATTATAATTACGGCCTAGTAATGATTTTAATTAATTAAATTAAAATTAAACGGGTATAATATATATTATAATAAAACGAATAATTTTATAATAATTAAGTATTTCTTTAAAGAAGTAGAGTTCCCTAGGTAATATAATTTAAATAAATAATTATTAAATCTAAATTATAGTTAAATTTAGTTATATAAATATAAAAAAACTAGGTATATATAGAGTAGGAAACGGATTAATACTATACCGAGTTAGGAAAATAAAAATTAATAAACCCTATTATTATTTTCCGTAATCGAGGCGTTTTTATTATATAGTTATTAAATTAAAAATTTATCTAGAATATAAAAAATATTACACGAGTTATCTAATTTATTATAATATTTAATTATATATAATTTAGGCCCGCGAGGTAGCTATTTACTCTAAATATATATTATAATTATAATAACCTCGATAATAGTAGTATATTATATAAAGAGGTTTTTAACTCGGCTAGCCCGCTAAAACCCCTTTATAATTATAAATAAACTATTCGGATTATTATCCTTATATTTTCTAAAGTAAATAAAGTAGATTTTTATTAAATAATTTTTATTAAAATTAGAAATAATTGAAAAGTTATATTAATTATTTATAAATTAATTTTATAGTTTATAATAAAGGAGTTATTAGATCCTAAGCGAAATAATCTACGCCGTTATATATTATTATTTATATTTTAGTTATTTATTTCTTTTTTCTCGCTAAGATATTACTCTATCTCTTTTAAATTTAAATTATTTAATATAAATATAAAGACTTTAAAGTCGGTCTTAAAGTAAATAATTAAATAAATATATAATTTTTTTTATTTATTATAGGCTCGCTATAATTTAAACGGCTTTGAATAACTTTAAATAAATCTAATATTATATAATATATATTAGGCGAATATAGGAGGTAGCGATATAGAAATAAAACTTAATTTATTTAAATTAGAATTATTAAATAGTTAATATAATTACGGGTACAAAAAAAAGTCCTAATATTAATTAGGGCGAGAATACCGGCGAAATAAATAATAGAATATTCTTTTATATCCCGTTTATATCTAGCGGGAGTAATTAAAATTATAAAAAAAAAAAAAAAATCCCGCTATACCCAATCCTCTTAATAGGGAATATAAATAACGGACTCGGAAAAAAATCGTATATTATAGTCGGAGGCTTTCTCACGTATTAAATATATTATATAAATATATATATAGTTTATAGCGGCCTATATATAAGCGGGTAAACTAATTCTCTATTATTTATATTATACCTCTTTTATAAAGCGGGAGACTCGAAGTATCTAGACTAGAAAATATATTTATAATTTTATATAATACTTTTCGGAGGCCCTACGACGGAGCCGTTAAAATAAATAAAGGGAGAAATAATATAATTAAAAACTTTTTAACTTTACGCGGGTCTAGTAGGAGGTATATTAAAGTATATTTATTATTATTTCGAAGAGGATAAAGAATTAAATAATAATTAAAGAGAAAATCTTTTTTAAATAAATATTAATTAAAGTAAATCGGCCCTATATACTCTTTTCTTTTATTTATATTTCTATAAAAACTAGATCGAAGGGGACGATTCCTATTATAATTATAAAAAAATAACTATTTTAATAGATTTAATAACGATATTAATCTCTAAATATTTTTTATTAATTTATTCGCTATAACTATAAGTTTATTTAGTCCGAGAATATTTATTAATTAAAATTAGTCTTATTATATAATAGGTTAGACTAGGCCTAAATCGAGATTTTATTTAATATAATAGATATTTTAGGGCTAGAGGAGAAGAGAAAAATATTATAAAAATTTATAAATAATTAAATACCTACTTTCTTCGTATTAATCGAATCCGACGAATATTTATAAAGGGGTTCGTTATAATAAATATAAATAAAATTATTCGAGACGGGGTTAACGCGTAAAAAGAAATATTATATAAAATTTATTTAAATAAATTTAAAAATACCGGCCTAATAAATCTAGTTATATATTAATTATAAATATTTATTACCTCTATAATTAGATTTAACTTAGAAGAAATAAATCGGTTTTTTAATATATTCGAAACTTTAAAAAAATTAATCTAGTATATTAATAAATAAACGGGTAAAGCGTAGAGGGGGAAAGTTTTAAATAAAAATAATTAAATTTAATA
>JAABUK010005539.1_pt1 | contig 19524 bp, 13 predicted proteins | sample 5559141 | NCBI WGS metagenome assembly JAABUK01 (sample SAMN10711869, study PRJNA513367) | rock metagenome | isolation source: Antarctica rocks | place: Antarctica: Victoria Land, Pudding Butte nord | collected 2016-01-03 | reverse complement strand
CAAGTACTCGCGCCCGCTGCCCACGATGGCCACGCGGTCGCCCGCGATTTTCTTGCTCACATCGACGGGCGAGTCGGCGCGGGTGTCGATGGTGTAGGCCACGGCCTGCACGCCCGAAATGTCGTCCGCAAGTACTTGGGCCTGCGAGGGCGACTTCTCAATGGGCACGAAGCGGAAGTTGTCGATCCAATATTGAACGCCGCGCGCGTTGCCCATCCAGCCCGAATCCGACATCGCGAACCAGTCGAGCTTAAGGCTCTTGGAGCCCGGCTTGACCTTGCGCAGCATCTCGGCCAGGTTGAACTCGGCGTGCTGCCACTGCCCGTTGGTCTTCACGTCCGGCACCGTCCCGATGATCTGGTAAGGCCGGTCGCCCTTATCAGTCCACACCACCCGATACAGCGTGCCCTCAACCGAGAGCACGAAGTCCATGCGCAGGTCGCGCGTGGCTTTGTAGTCGAAGGAGACGATGGGGAACTGGTCCAGGCTGGCCGAGCCGCGGAACAGCTCGGAGCGGAAGGTGGCCGCGTTCGAGGGCGAGGTGAAGCGCAGCGAGTAGTCGCCGCCCGCCGAGGTGCTGGCGTCGCGCTCGATGATGGCGCCGTCGCTGCCGGCTGTGACCCAGCCGCCGGTGTTGCGCTCGAAGGTGCCGTCCCAGTCCCAGCTCTGGCCGCTGCGCTCGAACTTGACGCGCGGCGCGGGCGGCGGCGCGTCCTGCTGCGAGTAGTTGACCTTCAGCTCGCTCTTGGCGCTGCTCACGGTGCGCCCCAGCACGTCCTTGAGGGCGAGCTCAACCGGCACCGCCTGCCCGTTCGCGAACTTGAGGCCAGCCGAGCCGACCGCGAGCCTGACGACCGAGCCCGCCCCGTCGCGCCCGGCCTCGATTTGCATCGGGACGACGCGCGAGGCGTCGGGCACGCTGGAATCGAAGGCTTGCCCGGCGATGGTAGCGCGCGCGCTGCGCACATCGAGCGGAGCCGAGGCCGCGATCGGCACCTCGATGAAGTTGTTGCTCAGGCGCGACGTTCCAGCCACCGGAGCCGAGCCCGACATCAAGAACGGATACGAAGTACTTGCGGCGTCCGCCCGGCCCTGGCCGCCCGCACGCGAAACCGTGAGGACGTGGAAGCCATCGGGCGGCGCAAGCTCCAGCGCCTTGCCCGGCAACGGCCTGGGCGCGTCCGAGTCGAGCGCGTAGCTCAAGGGCGCGCTGCTCGCCGAGCCGACCTCGAACCTGGCGGTCTTCTCGGGCGAGCGCGCGCCCACAAAGCTCCAGTTATCGAGCCAGTAGGTCGCGCCAGCAGGGTTGCCGCCGAAGCCCGCGACGAGGTAGCCGGTGTTGTCCCAGTTGCCCACGATGATCTCGTCGACCGGGAGCGTCTCGTCCTGGGGATACAGCTTCTGCAGCCAGGCGCGCACCGGAACGACGGCGCGGTGCCACTGGTTGTCGGCCTGCACGTCTTCGATCTTGCCCAGCTTGATGGAGCCGGGGCGCACGTGGTCGGGCCCGCAGAAGACGATGCCGTGGTACTTGCCCTTGACGCGCAGGAAGATGTTGACCTTAACATCGGGCCCGAGCTTGTAGTCGAAGGCCAGCGTCCCATACTTGAGCGCGTCGAAGGGCGCCATGTTCGCGCTCATGCCGAACGAGCCGGGGTGCGCGTTGACGATTTTCAGAGCGCCGTCCACAACCGTGGGCGTGGCTCCCGAAGGCACGCCTCCGGGCACGGCGTAGGGCGCGAAGCCGGGCTGCCCATCGGAAAAATCGCGGGCGAGAGCGTCGGCGTGCGTCGAGGAAGTAATCGAAATCTTGGGAGCAGCAGCAGCGGCGGGAACAGCAGCAGCGGGCGGCGCCTGAGCCGAGGCGGGCAGCGCGAGGGCGGCCAGGAGCGGGGCGAGCAGGCGCGGCGAAGAGGGCTGTGGCATACGAAGAGGCAGCTTTGGGTGGGAAAATTTCTCTCGAAGAGCGCGCGGAGGCGCGGCGGTTCCAAGTACTTGAGGCGGCAAAACGAGCCCTTTGAGCTTACCCCGCCGCAACGGTTTCGCAGCACTTCCCGCGCGGCGCGTGCCTTCGCCTCACCTCGCCTCGGCAGACGCTGAACCGACGCCTTTTTGCCCGCCCAAACTCAGGCGCGCCCCCTCGCGCTCCCTTTGCCCATGCCGCCCACAAGTACTTGCGCCACGCCCGCGAGCATCTCCATCATCGTCATCGGGCGCGACGAGGCCGTTGCCCTGCCGCTCCTGCTCGGGCGCTTGAAGGCCATGAGCGATGTGCGCGAGTTGATCTTCTGCGACGGCGGCTCGCGCGACGGCTCACGAGAAATCGCGGCTGAGGCGGGCGCCATCGTGCTGCAGGCGAGCGGCGGGCGCGGCGCTCAGCTCAGCGCGGGCGCGCGGCGGGCGAGCGGCGATGTGCTGTGGTTCCTGCACGCCGACGCGCGGCCCGCCAGGAGCGCCGCCCGCCAAATCAAGCGCGCCTGCCGCGAGCCTCAAGTACTTGGAGGCAACTTCCGCCTGCGCTTCGCCTCGCGCTCAGGGTGGGCGCGCCTCTTCGAGCTCATCGCGCGGGCGCAGCGCCTCGTTGGGATTTATTACGGCGATTCGGGCCTGTGGGTGCGCCGAGAAGTTTATGAAGTGTTGGGCGGCTTCAGGCCGTGGCCCTTGTTCGAGGACTACGACTTCGCGCGGCGGCTGGAGCAGCTGGCGCGCGAGCGCAAGGGCCGCACGCGGTGCCTGCGCCCGGCTCTGCTCGCCTCGCCTCGGCGCTTCGAGCGCGAGCCTTGGCGCGTGCTGCGCCTGTGGCTCTCGATGCAGCGCCGCTTCAGGCGTGGCGAAGACCCGCGCCAGCTCGCCCGCGAGTATCATCGCGCGAAGTAGACGAGCCCAGGGCAGGCAAGACGAAGGCAGGCGGGCCCAGGGCAGGCGCAAGTACTTGCGGCTCCTGCCCTTGATCTCGCCCGGCTGAGCGGCTCCTCAGATAGAATATCCCTCACGCTTCGCCGCTTCGAGGAGGCGCAAGGAAGATTTTTATGCAAACACCCAAGCGCCGCGTTTTGCTGACTCTGCTCTTGCTGTCGCTGCCTCTCCTGCGGCTGCCCGGCGCGCTTCTGGGGGCGCGCGCCGAGGCTCCCGAGGCTCCCGAGGCTCCCGAGGCTCCCGAGGCTCCCGAGGCTCAGCCTTACCCCGAGATTCGTTACGAGCACCGCGTCGGCGTTGAGCCGGCGCGCCAGATTTACGTGGCCAAGATCGACCTTTCCAGCCCGGATGTCGATGTGCGCGTGGCTCCGGGCGGCCCGGACCCAGACGGCGCGGGCGAGTACCAGACCACGCTGCAGGCCCCGACCGTGATCGCCGAGCGCGAGCACTTCGAGGTCGCGGTCAACGGCGACTTTTTCACCGCGCGCAAGACCGTCGACGCCGAGGGCGCCAAGTCCGGCTTCGTGAGCGGCAAGTGGGGCAAGGCCCTGGGGCCAGCCGTGACCGATGGATTCCTGTGGGCGCCGCCGCCTGAGCCGCGCGCCGCGTTGCTCCTCGACGCCGCCAAGAAGCCGCGCATCGAGATGATCCAGGCCGTGCCGCCCGACGCGCGCCAGGTCATCGCGGGCAGCAACATCCTGCTGCGCGAGGGCCAGAGCATCGTCGAAACCGCCTCCTCCTTCTCGCGCACGCAGCACCCGCGCACCGCCCTGGGCATCGCGGACGGCGGCAAGACCCTGGTGCTGGTCGTGGTCGATGGCCGCCGCCCCAGGCAAGCCGTCGGCATGAGCTTAGCTGAGCTGGCCGGCCTGATGAAGCAGCTCGGCTGCCGAGACGCCCTCAACCTGGACGGCGGCGGCAGCTCCGAAATGGTGCTGCGCAACCCCCACAGCGGCGAGCTGCAAGTCCTCAACAACCCCAGCGACGGGCGCGAGCGAGCCGTCGCCAACGTGCTCGGCATCACCATTCGCGGCAGCCTCCGCACGCCGCAGCCGCCCGCAGCCACCACCGAAGCTGCCACGAAGTGACAGGGTAGCCGTGCTGCTGAGGTGAACTGAGGTGAAGGTGAAGGCGCTCAAGTTGAGCTCAGCTGAGCCCATGCAGCGCAGGCTGGGCGGTTGGGCCGGAGGAACGCCGTGGCCGGAGCCGCGGCGTTTTGTCTGCCGGGGCACAGGCCGCGCGGCCTCGGGTGCGCGGTTTGCAGCAGCCTGAGCGCGGCTGAGCTGAGCTCAAGTGAGTTCAAGTTCAGCGGCATGAAACGGAGAGAATCAATGGCGATCAACACCACGAGCGAAAAGTACTTGCACGAGCTGGGCGACATCTACGACGCCGAGCACCAGTTTCTGGAAGCACAGCAGGAATCGCTGGGGCAGGCGAGCGACTCGGTGCTGCGCGAGGGCATCGAGCGGCACGTCGAGGAGACGCAGGAGCAGATCAAGAACCTGGAGCAAATCTACGAGCTGCTGGGCCAGAAGCCCAGGCGCGAGACCTGCGAGGCGGCCAGGGGCCTGGTCGCTGAGGGCCAGAAGAACATGAAGGAAGCCGGCAACGAGGCCATCCGCGACTGCCTCATCGGGGGCGCGCTGGACAAGGTCGAGCACTACGAGGTCGCCTCGTATCGCGGCCTGATCGTGGGAGCGCAGCAGATGGGGCAGGAGGATGTCGAGCGCCTGCTGCAGCAAAACCTGCAGCAGGAAGAGCAGGCCGCGCAGAAGCTCGAAGTGAACGCTCCGATGCTGATTAAACGCGCCCTGCAAGCCGAGGTGTAAGCCGAAGCCGACGCAAAAACGCCCGCTCGAAGTTCGAGCGGGCGTTTTGCTGCCTCAAGTACTTGCAGCCGCTTCAATCTCCGGTCTCATCAGCGCTGCGCGACTTGGTGGAGTCATAGACCGAGATCCCCAGGCTCAGCCCCAGGCCGCCTATCTCGCTCAGGAGCTCCGCGGGCAGCCACAGCGCAGGCACGTATTCGTAGCCGTAAGCGGCACAGTCCAGGTCGCCGTCGTGTTGCTGAATGGCCGCGCGCATTGCATCCCAGCAGGGCCGCACCTGAGCCATCAGGTCGCGCACGTGATCCTCCAGCTCGCTCTGAGGCTCCACCCTCGACGCCAGCTGCCAACTGCCGTGCTTGTAGATAGCACGCGCCCGAAATCTCGGCTGCACCTTGTCAGCCCAGGAGACAGGATCGCCTTTGCGATACGCCTTTGAAGGCTGCAGCCCGACCTGCTGCGTGATGAGGTCGGGGTCCAGCAGCTCTCCCGTAATAACCAGCCGCACCTCGAACTTGAACGCGAGCTTAGCCATGCCCACCTCCCAGGCCGCCTCAAGTACTGGCAGCTCCACTATGTCCAGTAGAGGACGCGCGCCCGAGGCATCTTCGCGGCGATGGCTGAGGTGAACCAGGCCTTCATCTCCTTCATCGTGGCCTTGGCGTAGACGAACTTGGTGCCTCCGAACTTGTTCCGCTTGACATCGCGCCCCTCTTCTTCCAAGTCGAGCTGCGTCTTGGGATACCAGCCCAGCAGCACCTCCTTCGAGCCCGGCGTGAAGCGGTGCGTGATCAGCTCGAACGTCACGTCAGCCTCCAAGTCGATGGCCGAGGCAATTTGATCCAGCAACGCCCCGTATTCTTCTCGCCAACTCTCGACAGGCATGATCGGCGCGACTACGAAGCCGATACGGTAGCCGCCTCCGCCTTGAGCGCGAGGCAGAGCCATCTTGCGCGCGGCTGCGATGCGCTCCTCGACGCGTGAAGTCCCGCCCTCAAAGCGCCGCGAGACGGCCGGGATGTTCACCGAGAAGCGCGCCTGCGTGCGCCCGTTGTGCGGCAGATCGAGCAGCGAATCGACAGCCGAGAACTTCGATGTGTAGCGCAGCGAGCCTCGCTCGCGCGTCCCGAAGTACTTGATGGCCTCGGCCAGCGAGCCCGTCAGGTGCTCGATGCCCAGCGGGTCGGTGTAGCACGAGGCCTCGAAGGTCGTCTCGTGCTTGTCGGCCTTCTCGTAGGCCGGCAGCGCGCCCAGGATCATCGGCAGGTTGGCGAAGGCGCGAATCATCGGCGGTCCGGTCAGCGAGCCCGCGAGGTAGCAGTATTGGCAGTGCGCGGGGCAGCCTTCGGCCAGGTGGAACTGCCAATCGGCGGAGGGCGGAATCGGCTGCAGCTTGGTGTAGCTTTGGGGAGCGTTGACGACGGCCAGCGTGCGCTTGGCGCGGTTGTAAGTCTCGCGCTCGCCGTCGCCACGCACGCCGGTCACGCGGTTCGACTTCAGCCTCTCGACTTCGAGCCCGAGAGACTGGACGCGCTTCAAGATGCGCTGCCCATGCTCCTCATCGAGCGCGGCGGGCGTGAACACGATGCGCTCCGGCGTCCACAGCCGTGGGCCGGAAGCGACGAGAAGCGCGAGCGAGATGGGCGTAGAGGTGGCGGAGGGGCTGGCTTCGAGGATGTTTGGCATAGTGTTGTATGTGCGATGCCAAAGACGAGCGAGGCACAAGAGCGCTTCCAATCTATCAACATCTGATAGATTCGAGTGCCTCTTTAACGGAGGCAGCCTCTGCAGGACGGTCTTGCGGCGAGTCTTGTAAAAGCTCTACCACCAAATTGTGAAGCTGGCCACCCAACGGACAATCGCGGCGTGAGGGAATTCCTGCAGATATTTTTCCACAAGCAAGGAACCACAAGGTCTTGCCTAGCTGGAAGAGATCAGAACGGGAATCAACGGGACTCGATTTGTCCTGAGCATAAGCAATAAGCTCAGGAGACGAGAAGAAGACAGGGCCAACGAATTCCATATTTTGGGTGAATTGATCTAAAGGTCGTCCAGAAACATCTTCACCTATGAACTTCGCGATGCCAAAGTCAATCATCAGAACTGACTGATCATCTGCACCACTCCACACAAAATTGTCAGGCTTCAAGTCACGATGAATGATGTTCTTCGAGTGGAGGTGACTCAAAGCATCACACATCTGCCTACCAACGTTAACCACCTGCTGACCCCTTAAAGGCCCCAACCGCTGCACATGATCGCGCAGGTTCGCCTCTCCGAGTTCCATAGCCATCCACGGGACAGCAAGATTTTGGGTTAGATCAACCCAGCCGTTGTCGAAGTGTTGAGCTATAGAGTGGCTCTTTAATTCCTTCTGGATACGGATCTCATTCACGAAGCGATCTGTCCTAGCAGCATCTTGTCTGCGCAGCACCTTCACGGCGCAAGTGTCGATCTCCGCAGCCAGCTTCCCTTGAGGCTCTGCCCGAAATACGATGCCATTGCCACCTTTTGGATTACGCACGGCTACTCCAAGGCGAAAGGTAAATCCATGCTCACCTGTAAGCCCCCACGGAAGATCGTATCTGATCCAATTCCTGCCATCATGAATTTCAACGAAGGGCATAACTTTTCCAAAATGAATTATCCACTTGCTCCTAGACAACACAGCATTGTAGCACAAACGACAACAGCCGCACGATCATAATGATCGTGCGGCTGTTGGAGCTTCGCCTGCTACGGGCGTCACTCACTGAAAACTGAATAGAGCTGCGATGGAACGAGAGGTCGGGACTCGTTCGCCACGATGTGTGTTGGAGATTCCTCTACTGTGCTTGGGCAAGCCCAAGTGGTTCGATGAATGAACTCCAGAAAGGAGGTGATCCAGCCGCACCTTCCGATACGGCTACCTTGTTACGACTTCGCGCCAATCATCGGCCCTACCTTCGGCAGCTGCTCCCTTGCGGTTAGCTCACTGACTTCGGGTAATGCCAACTTTCGTCACGTGACGGGCGGTGTGTGCAAGGCCCGGGAACGTATTCAACGCCGTATGGCTGACCGGCGTTTACTAGCGATTCCAGCTTCATGGGGTCGAGTTGCAGACCCCAATCCGAACTGAGACCGGCTTTTTGGGATTAGCACCCTCTTACGAGTTAGCAACCCTTTGTACCGGCCATTGTAGCATGTGTGCAGCCCCAGGCGTAAGGGGCATGATGACTTGACGTCATCCCCACCTTCCTCCTCTTTACAGAGGCAGTTCGTCTCGAGTCCCCGGCATTATCCGCTGGTAACAAAACGTGAGGGTTGCGCTCGTTGCGGGACTTAACCCAACATTTCACAACACGAGCTGACGACAGCCATGCACCACCTGTGCACCACCTTCGAAAGCGACTCCGTTTCGGGAGCTTGCAGGTGCATGTCAAGCCTGGGTAAGGTTCTTCGCGTTGCATCGAATTAAGCCACATGCTCCACCGCTTGTGCGGGCCCCCGCCAATTCCTTTGAGTTTCAACCTTGCGGCCGTAGTCCCCAGGTGGATCACTTAATGCGTTAGCTGCGGCACCGAGGAGACCCCCGACACCTAGTGATCATCGTTTATGGCCAAGACTACCAGGGTATCTAATCCTGTTTGCTACCTTGGCTTTCGTGCCTGAGCGTCAGTATTCGTCCAGGAAGCTGCTTTCGCCATTGGTGTTCCGACACATATCAACGCATTTCACCGCTACACATGTCGTTCCGCTTCCCCCTCCGAAACTCAAGACCCCCAGTATAGGAAGCAGTGTCGGAGTTGAGCTCCAACCTTTCACTTTCTACTTAAAGGTCCGCCTGCGCACCCTTTACACCCAGTAAATCCGGACAACGCTTGCCACCTACGTATTACCGCGGCTGCTGGCACGTAGTTAGCCGTGGCTTATTCGCTGGGTACCGTCATTGATTCTTCCCCAACAAAAGGAGTTTACAACCCAAGGGCCTTCATCCTCCACGCGGCGTCGCTGCATCACACTTTCGTGCATTGTGCAAGATTCTCGACTGCAGCCTCCCGTAGGAGTCTGGACAGTATCTCAGTTCCAATGTGGCTGACCATCCTCTCAGACCAGCTACCCGTCGTAGGCTTGGTGGGCCGTTACCTCACCAACTACCTGATAGGACGCGATCCCCTCCCCGCACCACACAAGTTGCCTTGTATGTTCCCTTCAGATGAGATGCCTCATCTGAATCCTCGCCCGTATTACAAGGTCTTTCGACCAATTATCCGGAATGTAGGGACAGGTTGATCACGTGTTACTCACCCGTTCGCCGCTCCGTAACCCGAAGGTCCGTCGCTCGACTTGCATGCCTAATCCACGCCGCCAGCGTTCGTCCTGAGCCAGGATCAAACTCTCCATCAAAAGTTGTTAACTCGTGGCATAAGCCACTTGTCAGCAATGGAGCGCACTTCTCTGGCGAGAAGTACTTGAAATCGACCTAAGCTCGCACATCGTTTTGCATTCATCCATGAGCCGAAGCTCGTGAAATCATGCGGCTTTTCAATCGCAGAACTCTATTCAGTTTTCAAAGAACGCGCTCCGTATCCGATGCGCAACCCGATTTTTCGGGCCACCGTTCGTCACAGGCGAAGAGTAATCTTAGCGTCTCATGCTCGGGGTGTCAACCCCTGGCCGAAAGTTTTTTAGAAACTTTCTCACTGCCCTTCGCCTCGTGCCCATTGCTTTCGCAGCGGTTTCACTCAGCTCAGTGCAGTCGTTTGGAACTCTTCGATCAACGAGGTTCGACTCCAGGCGTTCCCGCATTTGCGCGCGTTTTCCTGGAAGATGTCGTCCGCTCTTTCGCTTCTTGCGAGGCATTCGTGCGGCGACAAGAGGAGATTATAGGGCTGCGCTGCGGGCGCGTCAATGGCTGAGGCGAAGATTTCTGAATTATTTCTTCGCGGTTTCAATCCGCGTAGTTTTTGCCGGCGACGGCGTGGTCGGAGAGCGTCCACAGTTCGCGGCGCGTGGCGTCGAGCAAGGTCTGGGCGCGGCGGCTGTGCTTAGCGGCTTCGAGCTTGAGCGCGTCCGAGGGGTGTTGCAGCCACAGCTCCAGGCTGTCCAGCGCGCTGCTCCACTCCCAGGCGGCTTCGACCAGCCCGTCGTCCAGCCGCTTCCAGGCGCGCGGCACGGGCGAGATGGCGCGCAGGCGCCCGGCGTTCGAGCGCACAGCCGCGATGTTGGCGAGCAGCGTGGCCTTTGCGCCGTCGGCCTGGGCCTTGAGAGCCGCAGCATCGGTGTTGCGGCGGGGCTTCTCGATGGAAGCCCGGGCCTTCTCGTATTGCTCAAGGGACTGCAGCAGCAGCGAGCTCGACCACAGCAGGTCGCGCGCGATGGCCTCGACTCGGGCGCGGTAGCTCTGGCCCAGCGACGAGGCGGCCACGCTTCGGGGCGCGGGCGCGGCAAGTACTTGAGCCGGTGGATTAAGCGGAGCAGCCAGCGCAAGGCACAGCGCGGCGCGGCGAAGGTGGATCGTCATGCGAATTCATTGTGCCCGCTCAGGCACGGCGGCATCAAGTTGAGGCGTCAAGTTGAGGCGCGGCGAGCGAGGAAGAAGCTCTGGAGAATCTGCTCGCACTCGGCTCGCAGCACGCCTCCAAGTACTTGAGGGCGGTGGTTGAGCCGGGGGTCGCGCGCGATGTCGAAGACGCTGCCGCACGCTCCGGCTTTATCATCCCAGGCTCCAAACACGACGCGCTCGATGCGCGAGAGCCAGATGGCTCCCGCGCACATCGGGCACGGCTCCAGCGAAACGTACAGCGTCACGCCCGAGAGCACGCGCGCCTCAAGTACTTGCGCGGCTTGCTTGAGGGCCAGAACTTCGGCGTGGGCGAGCGGGTCGCGGTCCAGCTCGCGGCGGTTGTGGGCGCGCGCGATGACGCTTCCATTGAGCACGCAGACGGCTCCCACGGGAACATCGCTGACATCGCTGAGCTGAGCCGAGCGCAGGCAGCTGCGCGCTTCTTCGAGCGCGGCGCGCATGAACAGCTCGTCTTGAGGCGAAGGCATGGGAGGCAGAAGGCATGGGAGGCATAAGCGAAAGCGGCAAGTACTTGGTGTCAAGTACTTGCCGCGTCTGGTGCCCCCACAGGGAATCGAACCCCGATCTTACCCTTAGGAGAGGTCTGCTCTATCCATTGAGCTACAGAGGCAACGGCTCCTCAGTATGACCTTGGGCTCGGCTCGTGCCAACATCGAGGCGGGCTGCCTGGCCTACGACGAAGTGCCGCTCGACCAGGGCGTAGAAGATGCGCCCCGCCGCGTAGCACATCGCGAAGGAGACCAGCCATTCGAGCAGCAGCATCCAGGGGCGGCCTTCCAGAGGCAGCAGGTGCAGCTTGCCCAGCGCGATCAGCTCGGCCTTGCGCCACAGAATCAGGAACGGGCGGTGCACCAGGTACAGCGAGTACGAAAAGGCGCCGGCCCAGCTCAGCCAGCGCACCAGCGGCCCCTCGCGCCAGCGCCCGCTCTGCTCGGCGTGCACCACCGCGTTGAGCAAAGTCCAGAAGGCCATGCCCCAGGCCACGTGCGCGAGGTAAGGCCACACCTTCAGCTCGCGGCCCGCCACGCCCAGCGCAAGCCAGGCGAGCCCAGGCCCAGCCGAGCGGCTCCAGGCCGGCAGCTCGCGCTTGAGGCAGTAGGCCTCGACCGCGATCATGCCCAGGCACCACTGGATCCACAGCGCCACGGCTGAGTTGCGCACGTTGAAGGGATACAGCCAGGCCGGTTCAGTGTGCCCCGCAAGTACTTGCGCGCCCAGAGGCACCAGCGCGCCGATGATGGCCACGATCCAGATGGTGCGCGTGGCTCCCGCGCGCCGCCTCAGCCACAGCAGCGGGAAGTAGGCGAGGTAAAAATACTCCTCGCGGGCCAGGGTCCAGAACACGTTGTTGCCGCCGCGCTCGTCGAAGAGCGGGCTCAGCCCGTGCAGCATCGGGACATGAACCGCGAAGTCCAGCGCCATGCCCTTGCTGCTCACGAACGACAGCTCAGGACGCCCCGAGGTCTTCCACTGCACCCAGGCCACGCCCATGCCAAAAGCCAGGGCCGCCAGGTAAGGCGGATACAAACGCCACAGCCGGCGCTTCCAGAAACTCCAGAACCCAACCAGAGGCGCGGGCCGCCCCGAGCCGCTGGCGTTGAGGCCGCTGGCGTTGAGGCGAGCCCAGCGCAAGTGGATGCAAAAGCCCGAGATGACGAAGAACAGGGGCACGCCCTCGCGCCCGTAGCCCAGCACCAGCGCCAGCAGGTTCAGCCACGGCTGCTCGCGGCGCGCGCCCAGCTGCAGCGCGTTCGAGTGCGACGAGACAACGTGGCACAGCACAACAGCCAGAGCCGCGAACCCGCGCAGAAAATCAATCGAGCGCAGGCGGCTCGATCCGCCAGGCAAAGCGGCCTCGGCTGAGGCGGAGGCGAAGCCGCTCGGCTCGGCGACCGAAGCGGGGACGGCGGGCGAAGGCGCGGGCATGGCGCGCAAGTATGACGGATCCAAGGCGTCAGCTCAGGGCAGGCCAACGCAAGCCAAACGCAGGCAACAGCCGGTTTCGAGCCTCAAGTACTTGCGGCCTGCTCGCGCTCAAGCCCGGCCCGGATGTGCGCGAGCAGACCTCGGCAGCCTTCGCTCACCAGGTCGAAGACCGTGTCGAAGCCGCCCTCGAAGTAAGGATCGGGCACTTCGCGGATCCAGTTCTGGTGCACGGGCGAGCCTTCGGGCGCATAGGAAAGTAGCGGCTTGACCTCGGCTCGGTGTTGAGTTGGGCCTTGAGCGAGCTGGCGCACGTTGCGCTCGTTCTCATCATCCATCGTGACGATGTAGTCGAAGAGGTTCAGGTCGCGCTTGGTCAGGATGCGGGCGCGGCCATCGTAAGGGATGTTCTTTTCTTGCAGGATGCCCAGCGTGCCGGGATGCGCGGCTGAGCCCGCGTGATAGTTTCCGGTTCCGGCTGAGTCGGCCTCGATGCGGCCCTGGAGATCGGCTTGCTGAACCAGGTGCGTGAAGACAGCCTCGGCCATGGGCGAGCGGCAGATGTTGCCCAGGCAGACGAAGAGGACGCGAATTTTCGGCTTGCTTTGCATGACTTGCAGTCAAGGCGAACGCTAACAGCCGGTGCAAGTACTTGCGGCGCTCACTCGTCCTGCACTCGGGCGCGCCGCGTGGCGTTGAGGCGAGCGCAGCCGCACACTCGGGCGCAAAGCACCATGAATTTCCGTCTTTGGCTGAGCTCGGGCAAGCTGCGCGGCTGGAGGCTGCCGCTCGCAAACGCGGCCTGCCTGATCCTGCTGTGGCTCTTCGAGTCGCGGGTGGGCGAGGTGTTCTGGCTCTCGGGCGCGCTGTGCTACCTGCCTCAGCACCTCGCTCTGCTGCCTTCGCTCGTGCTGCTGGGCTGGGCGCTGAGGCGTCGCCAGTGGAAGGCAGCCGGGGCCTGCGCGCTGACGCTGCTCTGGGTCGCGCACGTCTTCGTGGGCCTGCAGATTCCCGCAAGTACTTGGAAGCGCGCTCAGAGCCCGCCCCGGCTGCGGCTGCGCGCGATGAACTACAACATCCTGGGCGGCCAGAACGGGATCGCGAACCTGGCCGCGACGATCCGCGCCCAGAACCCCGATGTCTTGTTTTTGGAGGAGGCCGTGGTCGAGCGCGCGAGCGATCCCGATCCCGTGGCTCCGCTGCACGCGGCGCTGCCCGGCTACTTCGAGGCGAGGGCGGGCGAAGTGTGCATCTTCTCGCGCTTTCCCGTGCTGGCTCAGTGCCAGCACCGGTTTCCCCACGGCGAAAGCCGCTTCATCCTCGAAGCCGTGCTCGATGTGCGCGGCGTTCCGGTGCGCGTGCTCGCGGTTCACCCTTACACCATCACATTCCGCGACCCCGAACGCTCGTTTCCCCAACGCATCGCGCACAGCCTGAGCGTGCGCAACCAGCAAATTTCCACGCTGCTGGGCGTCATCGAGCACGCGCCAAGTACTTGGAAGAGTGCGTGGCGCGCGGCTCCGCTGCTCGTCGGCGGCGACTTCAACACGCCGCCGCGAGGCCGCGTCTACAACGCTCTCTCGGCTCGGCTGGGCGATTCGTGGCGCGAGGCGGGCTGGGGCATGGGCAACTCGTACTCGGCCTCGCTGCCCGTGGTGCGCATCGACTACCTGTGGCACTCGGCGCGCTGGCGGGCCGCGCGCGCCTTCGTCCCCAACAGCCGCGCCTCGGATCACCGCCCACTGGTCGCGGACCTGGAGCTGAGCTGAGGCGCTCAAGCCCAAGTACTTGCAGCGGCCCATTTGCAGCGCGCCCTGAGCCGAGGAGCCGCAGCGATGTAAGCGAGGCGTGGCGGGCTCGAAGCGTTGCTCATCTTTTGTAGGGCAGCTCTTCGATCATCAGCAGGCGCGGGAAGTCGGTGGCCAGCAGCGAGATTCGCGTCGGCTTCCGGGCGTTGCCGCGCTCAAGTACTTGCACCGGCTCGCTGCGGCCCGTCCACGGATCATAGAGCGACAGGCGGCTCACCATCTCGCTCAGCCCGCGCACGCTCAGGGTGTATCGCTCGGGCGGCAGGTCGTGGCGCACGTCGCGCGTCATCACGTAGATCCCAACGGCCCACTTGTGAGCATTCACTTGATACGGCAGCCAGGCGAGCACGTCGCGGTTGAGCAGGTCGGGGTGCGCGGGCGTGCCGTCGCCGCTCCACTGCTTGTGGTTGTGCGAGTCGCTCACGCCCACCAGGTCGAGCGGGCGGATGTTCACGGGCGCGAGCCTGGCGTCCAGCCCCTCGCTCATCTTCGAGGCGATGCGGCTGAGCGTGCGCAGGGCGGGCGAGAAGTACCTGGCGTCGTCGAAGCCGGGCGCGGCGGCGAGCGCGGGCTGAGCTTTCGAGAGCGCGATGAAATCGTCGCGCACCACGCCCAGCCACAGGTCGCGGGCGTTGGCAGCGTAGGGATAGATGCGCTCGACGCCCTTGTTGTTGAAGAAGAGCCAGGTGCGCGCCAGGGTCTTGGCCTTGAGGTCCAGCGCGCGCTCGTGGTCGGTGACGCCGTTTTCATCGGGCGCCCAGCCCATCTCGGTGAACCACGTCCACACCGGAAGCACCTGGCCGTCCACCACGCGCGCCAGGCGCCCGTGGTTGGTGCGGTAGATGTCGGTCGTGAGCGGGGCCGCGTCGCGCAGCAGGCTCTCGGTCTGGCTCCAGGTCGCGTAATACTCGGGGAAAGTCGCCTCGTAAGCCGGGTAAAAGCCGCCGGGTTTCTCGCTGGCTCCTAACGCATTGATGATGTCGCCGCCGGGCCTCTTCTCGGGATACGAGCGCAGCCCGGCGTACGGGTGCTTGCTCATGGCCGAGACGCGCGGCGGGTAGTTCGAGCTGGCGGGCCAGGGGATGGTGTTCGAGAAGCCGTCGCACAGGCGCACGCCACGGAAGTTTTCGGGCTGCTCCGAAGCGACTTCGACCGTGGCCGCGAGCACGTCGCCCCGGACTTTGTCCTCGTCGTATTTGGCGAGCTCGGGCTTGTAGTAGCGGTTGACGGTGAGGAAGTTCGAGCCGAAGCTCAGCTCGTTCCACACCTCGACATCGAAGCCCGCGTCGTTGGCGGCTGGGCCGGGCTGGGCCTCGCTTAAAGTCGCGCGCACGAAGCCGCACACCACGCGGGCGTAGCTCTTCCAGCCTTCGCGCGTGGCCTTGTACTCGGGCGATGCGGGCGGGCCAAAGGGCCGGTATTTGAGAGTGGACATCTCAACCGAAGCGCCCGCCGCGCCCAGGTCCTTGGGCAAGGGCTGCGACAGGCTCAGCGTGCTGCCCTCGATCCTGGTGACGATGGCTTCGCTGGCGATGTAGTCGCTCAGGTTGCGCAGGCCCGAGTAGCCGATGGCCAGGCCGCTCACGTCGTCGAGCTGAACCGAGGTGTCGCCCTTGCGCGCCGCAGCCGCCAGCTTGCGGCTGAAGTAGCGTGTCGGGCCGGGCCCGCCGTGGTGGGCGTTGAGCAGGATGAGCGGGCGGATGCCGTGCTTTCGCATCGCCTTGAGCAGGCGCGCCACGCGCTGGCGCGTGCCGTCCGAGAGCGAGCCGTCCCACTCGATGCTGCCCCAACCGATCTCGACGCGCCCGTGCCGGATTCCGGCGCGCGCCAGGTGGCGGCACATCGCCTCATCGTTGGCCTCGGCTGAGGCGTCCATGCCGATGCCCAGGCTGTCGAGGAAGAAGGCGGCGGGCATCGTCTGCGAGTAGGCGCGCCACGGCTGGAGCCACGGCGAGGAGGAGCCAAAGGGCACTGAGGTCAAGTACTTGGGGTCGATGTAAGGCTGGCTCAGACCGCCTTCACGCGGAGCAGCCGCAGGCTTGGAAACGCCGGGCTTGGAAACGGCAGGCTTGGGAGCCGTGCTCTGAGCCCAGGCGGGCGCGGCCAGCAGAGCGGCGGCCAGGAGGAATCGCATGGCGGTAGTGTGCCCGCCAAGCGCGCAAATTGAGCAACGGAGGCGCCGCAAGTACTTGCGGCGTGGCTCGCGAGCGCCTTCACTGCGCCCATGGACCCTTCTTCTGCTGAGCTCGCCTCGGCTTCGGCCCCGGCTTCGGCCCCGGCTTCGCCTCACCTGGGCGTCTCGTCGTGGAGCCTGCACCGCGCCCTGGGCTCGCCTCACTTCGACGGCCTGCGCCTCACGACAACGCACCAGCCCGCGCCCGGCGCGCTGGACCTGCTCGACCTGCCGGCTCAGCTGCAGAGGCGCGGCTTCTCTCACCTGGAGCTGTGCCACTTCCACATCCTCTCCGGCGACCCCAGTTACTTGCACGCCCTGCGCGAGCAGATGGACCAGCACGACGTTTCGCTGTGGGCGCTGCTGCTCGACGAGGGCGACATCGCGCACCCCACCGAGAGCGCCAAGTGGATCGAGTGGAACAAGAGCTGGATCGACATCGCGGCTCAGCTGGGCGCTCGCCACGCGCGCGTCATCGCGGGCCAGCAGCCGCCCACGCCCGAGAACCTGAGCCGCTCGAAGCAGGCGCTGCAAGTACTGGCCGGCCACGCTGCCGCCAGGAACGTGCGGCTCCTCATCGAGAACTGGTTCGACCTGCTGCCCGGAGCCGACGAGGTGCTGTGGATGCTCGATGAGCTGAAAGGAGCCGCCGGCCTGAAGCTCGACTTCAACAACTGGAAGGCGCCGCACAAATACGCCGAGCTGCCGCGCATCGCCGGGCGTGCCGAAAGCGCGCACGCCAAGTGCGTCTTTGACGCGCCGGGGCAGCCCGACGAAGCCGACTTCACGCGCTGCCTGGAGATGCTGCGCTCGACTGGGTTCAGCGGCCAGTACACGCTCATCTACGACGGCGCGGACGCCGACGAGTGGGCGCACCTCGACATCGAGCGCGCCATCGTCAAGCGGTATCTGTAAGCGTTGAGGCCGCGCCAGCCTGTCGCGAAGCGGCGGCGCGCACAAAAGCCCGCTGCAAGTACTTGCAGCGGGCTCGGAGTGATTCGCGGCGTGGCTGGCGTGATTCGCGGCGTGGTTGGAGTGGCTCAGCCATCGACGTGGATCTTGGGGCGTCGGCCTGGATCGGGCTCGGCCTGGCGCAGGACTTCGCGGGTGACGGGGGCGGTGTCGCCCTGGCCGAAGAAGAGGTAGCGCAGCATGAAGACGAGCGGGTTGCCCTCGCTCCAGGCGAAGTAGGCGTGCGGGCGCTTGCCCGTGGTGTCGCGCAGGTACAGCAGCAGGGCGGCGATGGCGTTGGGCACGCTGGGAGCCGAGGCGCGCAGCACGCGGTAGTCGTCCACCTGCACGCCCTGCACGGTCAGGTTGCCGGCGAAGTCGGAGGCGTCGTTGACATCGACTTCGAGGAACATGATCGGCAGCGAGGCCGGGATGTGCGAGTCGAGGCGCTGGCGGTCTTCTTTCTCGGCGTATTCGAGGGCGTTGCCGGCCTCGCGCTTGTTGGCGATGATGCGCGGGCCGTGGTTGTGCGAGCCGCTGATCGCCTCGTTGATGAACTTCTGCGCCTGCTCATCTAAGGTCACGCTCTCGACGCGCAGCTCGGTGGTGCGCAGGATGCGCGACAGCAGCGAGATGAAGACGATGACGCCGATGAAGAGCGAGGCGATCTTGAGGCCCTCGGGCCGCTCGTGGATGTTGATGACCGTGGTGTACACGAAGACCAGCGTCGAGAGAGCGAAGCCGGTGGCGGCGCCCTTTTGCCCCGCGCTGCGCGCCGAGAGCATGGCCGCGAACGAAGCCGAGGTGATCAAGACCAGCACGCCGGTCGCGTAGGCCCCGCCCTGAGCGTCCACGTCGGCCTTGAACAGGAACGTGACGATGAAGCCGATGACCGAAAACACCAGCACCAGAGGCCGCGCGGCGTTGGCCCACTTGGGCGCCATGCCGTAGCGCGGCAGGTAGCGCGGCACCAGGTTCAAAAGCGCCGCCATCGCCGAAGCGCCCGCGAACCACAGGATGAGGATCGTCGAGACGTCGTACACGGTGCCGAAGGTGTCGCCCAGCAGCGAGTGCGCGAGGTAAGCCAGCGCGCGGCCATTGGCGGCTCCGGGCTTGGCCAGGTTCACACAGCCCGCGATGCCCGCAGTGGTGCCCGCGCCGCAGAACTCCTGGGGCGCAATCAGGGCCGAGGTCGCGAAGCTCGACGTGATGAGGAACACGCTCATGATGAGCGCGGCTGTGGTCAGCAGGTGCCGCGTGTTGTTGATGCGGCCCTGGGGCACCGTGGGGTCGTCGTCCGCGTGCCCCTTGACCGTTGGCATCACCGCCACGCCCGTCTCGAAGCCCGACAAGCCCAGGGCCAGCTTGGGGAAAACCAGCAGCGACAGCCCGATCATGGTGAAGATCGAGCCGTGCGCCTGGCTCGTCAGGCCCAGCGAGAAGGCGTGGACGTGCTCGGGGTGAGCCGCCAACTCGAACAGCGCCCGCCCTACCACGATGGTGTTCAAGGTCAGGTAGGTCACAGTGAGCGCGACGGCCAGCCCGATGGCTTCCTTGAAGCCCTTGAGGAAGACCGCGCCCAGCGAGGCCAGCAGGAACAGCGTGATCGAGATGCGGTGGTCGTGCGCCCAGCCGGGGTGGATGAAATTGCCCGAGTAAGGGTTCTCGATGATGTGCTGCGCGGCATCAGCCGCCGAGAGCGTCATCGTGATGATGAAGTCGGTGGCCGCGAAGCCCAGCAGCGCCAGCACGAACAGCTTGCCCTGCCACCACGACAGCAGCCGCTCCAGCATCGCGATCGAGCCCTGGCCGTGCGGCGACTCCTGCGCCACCCGCTTGTAAATCGGCAGCGCCCCGAACAAGGTCAGCAGGATCAAGATGAAGGTCGCGATGGGCGACAGGAACTGAGCCGCCAAAAACGCGATGCCCGGCTGGTAGCCCAGGGTCGAAAAGTAATCGACTCCCGTCAGGCACACCACCTTCCACCACGGCTGCGCGTGGTGCACGGCTTCCTTGGCGTTCTCATACGGCCCTTCCTGGTGCCCCGCGCTCTGGTCGGCCAGCATCCAGCGCCCCAGCGGGCTCAGAGGCTTGCGCTGACGATCCTCCTCGCTCATCTCGGGCTCCAGGGCGTCCGGCGAAAAGTCGCGCAGCTCGGCGTCCGCGTCGGTTTCCGCGTCCTCGGAAACGGCTTGAGCCGCTGCTGAGCCAAGCATCGGAGCGAGCTCGCGCGCCGCCACCGCTTGAGGCGCCACCGCTTGAGGCGCCACCGCTTGAGGCGCCACCGCTTGAGGCGCCACCGCTTGAGGCGCCACCGCTTGAGGCGCCACCGCTTGAGGCGCCACCGCTTGAGGCGCCACC